>Ga0164294_10000716_pt1 | contig 31378 bp, 27 predicted proteins | sample GEODES005metaG_FD_111479 | JGI IMG/M metagenome (GOLD analysis project Ga0164294, IMG submission 111479) | Oligotrophic lake water microbial communities from Sparkling Lake, Wisconsin, USA - GEODES005 metaG | ecosystem: Environmental > Aquatic > Freshwater > Lake | place: USA: Sparkling Lake...
GCGCCGCTCAAGGTATGCCGCCAAAACCGATGCCGAACATGGGTGGCAAGGGTAATCCCCAAATGCCGGGCCAACAAATGCCGCAGCCATATCAGCCGCAGCCATATCAAGGGCAGCAGCTTGATTTTTATAAACAAATGTTAAGCGGACAAAATCCGCAGCCGGGCCAGCAGATTCCTTTTTCTCCGGGTCAAAGTATTCCGCAACAACCCCAAGGGCCGATGCTTCAGCAACAACAGCAAATGAACCAAGCAAGGATGCAGGAACTTCTGAACCCGTCAAGACTAACGCCGGAACAAACACAGCAACAAGTGCAGCAAGCGCAACAACAAATGCCGAGCATGGGTGGTAAAGGTGGTCCGCAACAACTGCCGCAGGGTATGGGTGGTTACATGCAACAGATGGCTATGAATAAGTACGCTATGCAGCCCCAGTTCAACCCGTATAACAATATGGACATGGGACAGCTTCGGGCTCTGCAACAAGCAACGCCATACGGTAGTGGAGCCCAAGGAGATATTGCGCGAGCAATGATTGGCCTAAATCCAGCTGCTGGCATGAAGCAAGGTGGTATTGCTAGTTTGGCGCAATAAAAAATGACTACATCCGGCACTAGCACATTTAATCTAAACCTCAATGAGCTTGTTGAAGAAGCCTTTGAGCGTTGCGGTTCGGAATTAAGAACTGGTTATGATTTGCGAACTGCTCGCCGTAGTCTTAATTTGCTTACTATTGAGTGGGCTAATCGTGGAATTAATCTTTGGACTATTGAGCAGGGCAGCATTCCACTTACTCAAGGAACCATTGTATACGACCTGCCTGTTGATACTATTGACTTGCTTGACCACGTTGTTAGGACCGGCACTGGACAAAACCAAACCGACATCAACATCACTAGAATCTCCGAGTCAACCTATTCAACAATCCCGAACAAGAATGCCCAAGGCCGACCGATTCAGGTCTGGATAAACCGCCAATCCGGTGCTACATATCCAACTACGGGCGTTAACGCCCCCAAAATCAACGTCTGGCCAACTGCTAACGTAGATAACACTTATACGTTCATTTACTGGCGCCTGCGCCGTATCCAAGATGCCGGTACCGGCGGTACTGCAACACAAGACATCCCGTTTCGTTTCCTGCCCTGCATGGTTGCGGGCCTTGCGTATTACTTGGCTATGAAACTCCCTGATGCTGCGCCGCGGATTGAGATGCTCAAAGCCGTTTATGAAGAACAGTTTCAATTAGCTGCTGATGAAGACCGGGAAAAAGCTTCTCTACGCTTAGCCCCGCGTGTTGGGTATGTTGGTGGCGGGGGCTGGTAATGTCCTCTAAGTTTTCGTCTGGTAAAAATGCAATTGCGGAGTGTGACCGATGTGGGTTTCGGTACAAGCTTAAACAGCTAAAACGCTTGGTTATTAAGACCAAAAACATTAATATTCTGGTGTGCCCTACTTGCTGGGAACCTGACCAACCGCAGTTATCTTTAGGTTTATATCCGGTCAACGACCCGCAAGCAGTACGAAATCCGAGGCCCGATACTAGCTACTACAATGACGTTGACGGATACCTTGGCAGCAGACAGATTCAGTGGGGCTGGGCGCCCGTTGGTGGTTCAAGAGCAAATGATGACTTTTTAACTCCTAACAACTTAGCGCTTCAAATTGCACTGGGTACCGTAACTGTAGTAACAACTTAAGGAACAATCATGGACAAGAAAGAAGTTAAGCAAATCGCGGATACCGAAGTTAAGGCCCACGAAAAGCGCATGCACGCTAAGGGTTTTAAGAAGGGTGGCAAGACCAATCTGGATATGAAGAAGTATGGCCGTGGTATGGCTAAGGTTATGAACCAACGTACTTCCTCGCGGGGGCGCTAACATGGCTAAGTTCAGTATGAAAAAAGGTGGCAAGGAAGTCGGCTCTGCCGAAGTCTACGCTGAACCACACACTATGACCGGCACCCCGGGCGTTGATATTAGCAATAGTGGGTACAGCACCCGCACCGGTAGCGAAGCTAATGAAATCAATATGTCTGTTGGCAACATCAACCGTAACGCCGCACCCGGCCCCAAAACTTCTGGCATTGAAATCCGTGGTTGTGGTGCAGCTACTAAGGGCACCAAGGCCCGTGGCCCGATGGCTTAAATATGAACTATACGCAGCTTGTTTCTCAGATTAACGCGTACACCGAAAACCAATTCGGTAATGACTCCACAGGTTCGCCTGAGGTAAATACGTTTATCAAACAAGCTGAGCTGCGTGTTTACAACACAGTTCAATTTCCGTCACTACGCAAAAACGTAACGGGTATTACTCAAGTAAACAACATGTATCTTTCGGCACCAACAGATTTTTTAGCTGTGTATTCTATAGCGGCTGTTGATGACGATAGCAACTATCAGTATTTGCTTAACAAAGACGTAAACTTTATTCGTGCGGCTTACCCAAACGCCACTGATTCAGGGTTTCCTGAATACTACGCATTATTTGGCCCAACCACGACAAACGCGATAAGCCCCACAATTACAACGGAATTATCTTTTATTCTTGGCCCTACACCAGATGCGCAATATACCGTTGAGCTTCACTACTATTACTACCCAGAATCTATTGTTACTGCAACTACTACTTGGCTCGGTGATAACTTTGATGCCGTTCTCCTTTATGGCTCTTTGTTGGAAGCGTACACCTACATGAAGGGCGAACAGGATGTGTTGGCCCAGTACCAAAAACGCTATGATGATGCCCTTATGATGGCCAAGCGTCTGGGTGATGGTATGGAACGTGGCGATGCTTACCGTGATGGTCAGTACAAGCAGAAGGTGGTGTAATGGCTTTTAGCGGAAACTACACTTGCGATTCGTTTAAATCTGGGTTGTTAGCCGGTAGCTTCGACTTGGCTCCGCCCACCGCTGATGTATACAAAATTGCTTTATACACCGAAAACGCCACGCTTAATGATGCTACCGCAGCTTATACTTCTAGCAACGAAGTTGTTGCAACTGGGTACACCGCAGGTGGTCAGGCTATCACCCCGTCTGTAGGAATTCTCGATGGAATTTCATATTTATCTTTTACGAACCCTGTATGGACCGGCGCTATTACTGCGCGTGGTGCATTGGTGTACAAAGTGGGTGGCGCAGCTTTGTTTGTGCTTGATTTTGGCTCAAATAAAACTTCAACCGTCACATTTACTGTGCAGTTCCCAGCCGCTACAAATACGTCGGCAATCGTTCGTATCTCTTAAGGAGTAGTTATGCAAAACGAAAATGCTGCCAGCGTAGATGTTATTAGTGCTGGTATTCAAATGAACAAAGTGGCCGGTGAAAATATGTCAGCCAAAGGCCGTTTTATTGTTGAGTGTTTTGACAAAGACGGTAATTTGAAGTGGCTCGAAGACAACGAAAACCTAGTTGTTAACGCTGGCATTCAAGATATGAACTACCGATATTTTACCGGCTCTTCTTATACTGCTGCTTGGTATATTGGCCTGTACGGTACGGCTGCTTCGGTTAACCCGGTTGCTACTGACACGATGGCAACCAGCACGTTCTCTGCTACTGGCTCGTCTATTTCTGGCACCACGCTGACTATTGGTACTGTTACTTCTGGTACCGTAGCGGCTGGACAACTTATTAGCGGCACAAACGTGCTTGCTGGAACTTATATTCTTTCAAACATTAGTGGTAGCGGTAGTGGCTCCACTTGGACTGTTTCGCTTTCACAGACGGTTGCTTCTACCACCATTAGTGCTGCGACTGCGCGGACTTGGGCTGAAAATACCACCTATAGCAACGCCACTCGACCCGCTGCAACTTTTGGTTATGCCACCGTAGCCAATCCGTCTGTGATTAGTAACAGCGCTTCTGTGGCCGTGTTTAACATCAACGGTACTACTACTATTGGTGGGGCGTTTTTGACCAATAACAGCACCAAAGGTGGCGTTACTGGAATTATGTTTTCAGCATCTGATTTCCAATCTCCGGGCGACCGCTCGGTTGTATCGGGGGACACGCTGAACGTTACCTACCAATTTAGCTTAACTGCCACTTAAGGAGTAACAAATGGCTACTAAATTTAAGAAGGGCGAAGTTGTTACTGCCAAGGCCGTTATTCCTAGCGGCCCGGTTGAAGCCTTGCGTATGGATGAAGGTGGTAATTTCTTCTACCAAATCACTTGGACTGACCTTGATGGTGCAGAACAATCTCGCTGGTTTGCGGAAGACCAACTGACTGTTGAATAAAAGACGGGAGAGTCGTTAAATGTTTAGCGGCTACTCCTTTTCAGAAACACCGTTTTCGTCTGTAGGTATTGTATACGTACGAACTATATTAGAAGCTGCTTCTGGTGTTGATGCAACATCATCTTTACGCCTTTTGCCGGGGTCTATTGCAGAAACAGCTTCAGGTGTTGATGCGACTTCTAGTTCATTCGTAGTTAATTCTACGGCTGCTGAAACAGCTTCAGGTGTTGATGCGACTTCTAGTTCATTCGTAGTTAATTCTACGGCTGCTGAAACAGCTTCAGGTGTTGATGCCACCTCATCCACCAAAACATTATCAAGCACAGTTACTGAGACAGCTTCAGGCGTTGATGCGACCTCATCCCTAAGAATTCTTCCGGGGTCTATTGCAGAAACTGCTTCATGTGTTGATGCGACTTCAAGTTCGTTTGTAGTTAATTCTACATCTGCCGAAACAGCTTCTGGCCTAGATATAGTTTCCAGCATATTTGTAAGTAATATTTCGGTTATTGAAGCCGCTTCTGGCCTAGATACAGTTTCCAGTCTATTTGTAAGTAATATTTCGGTTATTGAAGCCGCTTCAGGTATAGACACGACCTCATCTTTGCGGGTTCTTCCGGGGTCAATTTTAGAGTCTAGTAGTGCTGTAGATAGTACCGAGTCTTCGCGGGTACTTAGTCCTGTTATATATGAGTCTAGCAGCGCGTTTGATGCTGTACTAAGTAGGTTTCTTTGGGAACTTATTGATGACAGCCAAACCGTCACATGGCAGTTAATTAATAGCGCTAATTACTTATACTCAAATGTAGCAACCTTTGCAGGTTTAACTTTTTCCGGCGACTCATTTGCCGGTACAGGTTCTACACAAACACTTCCACCCCCGGCTTGGCAGAATATAAATTCTTCGCAAATAGTTACATGGACACTAATAAATGATGCCAACTATATTTATTACACCAGCGCAACTTTTTCTGGCGGGCCTTTTTCTGATGATTCGTTCTCCGGCTCTGGATATGCGGCGGGTGTCCCATCCCCATTTTGGCAAAACATAGACTCGTCACAAACGCAAGTCTGGAATATAATCCCAACAAATGCTTAAGGAGCAATCATGGCGCTCGTAGTCAAAGACAGAGTTAAAGAAACAACTACCACAACCGGTACAGGTACCATAACTCTTGCCGGTGCGTCTACCGGCTATCAATCTTTTTCCGCTATTGGTGATGGCAACACTACGTACTACACAATATCTAACCCCGGCGTTAACGAATGGGAAGTTGGTATTGGTACATATACGGCTTCTGGTACTACGTTGTCGCGTACCACCATTCTTTCTTCTTCTAACAGCGGTAGCGCCGTTAGTTTCAGCGCTGGCACAAAAGATGTTTTTGTTGTTTACCCGGCTGGCAAAGCTATTTATCTCGACGCAAGCGGTAATTCTGTCGCCCTTGGTACTCCCGCAAGCACAACAACTTTAACTAACTGTACTGGCTTGCCAATATCTACCGGTGTTTCTGGTCTTGGTACAGGTGTTGCAACAGCGCTTGGTAACAACGTCAATACGACTGGGGGTACAGTAACCCAATCTGGCACTTTGGCCGCAAGTGCTTTGCTACTTGGTGGTGGCTCTGCAACGGCTATCACATCTACGACAACCGGCACTGGCGTTGTTACGGCGCTGGGGGTTAATACTGGCTCTGCTGGGGCTTTTGTAGTTAATGGTGGAGCATTAGGCACGCCATCGTCTGGAACACTAAGCAGTTGTTCGGGTCTGCCAATATCTACTGGCGTGTCTGGTCTTGGCACAAACGTAGCAACATTCCTTGCCACCCCATCAAGCGCCAACCTTATTTCGGCGATGACCGATGAAACAGGTAGCGGATTGTTGGTATTTGGTACGTCCCCAACAATGTCAAACGTCACCCTATCCGCCGGTACTGCGTCTCTGGCACCGGTAGCAATGACCTCTGGCACTAACCTTACAAGCCCAGTCGCTGGCACCATTGAGTATGACGGCACGAACTACTACGTCACGCCTACAACCGGTACCACGGAACTGCGCGGTATTATTCCTTCGACGCAGCAGTTTGTTCTGTCTTCTAACGGTTCGGCGTTTGGCGCGGCAATCGGTAACTTCTTTGGTTCCAACAGCGCAATTCAACTTGCCGCTACTACAACTTACTTTATTGAAGCCTACTGCTACTTCTTGAAGACTACGGCAGGTACGGCAACTTGGGCGGCTTTGTTTTCTTCTGCGCCTACGGTAGCCCATGCAACTTTGGAATACACGCCGGTTACGGGTTTCACAACCAGCATCATTACTGGCGCGATGGTTGTCGCTGAAGCAACCGCAAACGCGGTGGCAAACATGGCATTTGGTGCAACTGCCTCATTGACCACTGCTGTATATCACGTTGCAAAGTTTAGGGTTTTTGTTACTACCAACGCCGCTGCAAACCTGCGGTTTAACCTTACGCAAAGCGCGGGCACTGCAACTCCACAGGCTGGTAGTTGGTACACCGTCAGAAAAGTAGCAACCAATTCAGGCAACTTCGTTGCTTAAGGAAAAATTATGGCAAGCACATACTCAACACTTAAATTAGAGTTAATAGCCGTAGGCGAAACCGGCAGCACTGGAAACTGGGGCACCACCACAAACAATAATTTGGGGGACACAACCAGCACTACGCGTGGTATTGAGCAAGCCATTGGTGGCTTTTCCGCCGTAACGTTAACGACCACGTCAACTACTCTTGCCTATACAAACACCACGGCCAACCAAGATTTTAGGTCGTTATTTCTTAGTTTTTCTGGTTCACCCGGTGCGGCGTCTACAGTAATTATTCCGTCCACTTCAATCCAAAAACTGTACATTATTAAAAATAGTATTAGTGGTGGATATTCTTTAACTGTTAAGTATGCGGCGTCAACTGGTACTGTGGTGCCAAACGGTAGCACCGCTATCCTATATGCTAACGGCACAGACGTTATTCCGGGGCAAGACTATATTCCTGCGCTTACTTTAGGCTCTGCGCTTCCAGTAACATCTGGCGGCACTGGGGTAACAACCAGCACTGGTACGGGTAGTGTTGTTTTATCTGCGGCTCCCACGCTTACGTCGCCATCTTTGTCGGCAGAAACATTTAGCACTTCTGCATCTGTAACTGCTGGCACTAACGCCCAAGGCCAAGGTGCTTTGACAAGTGACTATAACGTCATCACAACCGCCGCCGCAAACCCGTCTGGTGTAACTCTACCTGCTGCAACTACTGGTCGTCGTGTAGTTGTGGTTAATAAGGGCGCAAACCCAATCAATGTATACCCAGCCACTAGCGCGTATATCGACGGTAATGCGATTAATACCTCGATTCAAATTATTGCAAACGGGGTAATGATTTTTAATGCCTCCAGCGCAACGCAGTGGTATTCGTCATATAACTTAATGACACCATCTTTTGTCGGCGCGGTTAATTCTTTTAGTGCTGGTTCAACCGGGCTTACCCCAAGTACTGCAACCACTGGTGCAGTCACCCTTTCCGGTACTTTAGCTACTAGCAACGGTGGTACGGGTTTATCCGGGGCCACCCCTTTTACTGCTAATGGTGCGGTATACGCATCTTCTACATCGGCGCTAACGACTGGTACGCTGCCTGTTGCTTCTGGCGGTACTGGCATCACTTCTTTTGGCACTGGGGTTGCTACGTTCCTTGGGACTCCTTCTAGCGCAAACCTTGCCGCCGCCGTTACTGACGAGACTGGTACCGGTTCTTTGGTGTTTGCTACATCTCCTTCTTTAACCACGCCGTCTCTGTCTGGCGAAACTTTTAGTACTGCCGCAACTGTAACCGCCGGTACAAACGCCCAAGGCCAAGGCGCTGTAACTAATGACTACAACGTCATCACAACTGCTGCTTCAAATCCATCTGGTGTAACGCTGCCAACAGCCACCACTGGCCGTCGAATTGTTATTGTCAATAAAGGCGCTAACGCAGTTAACGTATATCCGGCATCGAGCGGGTTTATTGACGCACTTGCTATTAATACCTCGATTCAAATTGCTGTTAACGGGGTTATGATTTTTAATGCCTCCAGCGCAACGCAGTGGTACTCATCTTATAACTTGTACACCAGCGCTACCGCCGCAGCGGGCGTTACATCATTTAGTGCGGGTACCACCGGATTTTCCCCAAGTAGTGCAACCACTGGCGCTATTACCCTTTCCGGTACTTTAAACGTAGCCAATGGCGGCACTGGGGTAACAACTAGTACAGGTTCTGGTAGCGTAGTTTTATCTAGTAGTCCGACTCTTGTAACACCCGCTTTAGGCACGCCATCGTCTGGAACACTAACTTCTTGTACTGGCCTGCCAGTATCTACTGGCATTTCTGGTCTTGGTACTGGGATTGCAACGTTCTTGACCACTCCATCAAGCGCAAACTTAGCTACCGCCGTAACTGACGAGACGGGTTCGGGAGCATTGGTGTTTGCGACCAGCCCGACTCTTGTAACACCCGCTTTAGGCACCCCGTCGTCTGGAACGCTAACTAATGCTACCGGGCTTCCCATTTCTACTGGCGTGTCTGGTCTTGGTACTGGGGTTGCTACATTCTTGGCCACCCCATCAAGTGCAAACTTAGCTGCTGCAGTAACTGATGAAACGGGTTCGGGAGCATTGGTATTTGCGACCAGCCCAACCCTTGTAACGCCCGCACTTGGCACACCATCCTCTGGAACTCTGACTAGCTGTACCGGTTTGCCGCTTTCTACTGGCGTAACGGGCACGTTGCCCGTGGCCAATGGTGGTACTGGCCAGACTACTTATACTGATGGCCAACTTTTGATTGGTAACAGCACTGGTAACACCCTTGCCAAAGCAACGCTTACCGCTGGCACCGGTATTTCTGTTACTAACGGCGCAGGTAGCGTCACAATTGCTGCTACTTCAACCGCACCGCTTTCCAATATGCAACTCTTTACGGCACCCGGCACATGGACTTGTCCGCCGACTACTACTGCTGTCAAAGTTACATTGGTTGCGGGCGGTGGCGGGGGGGGTGGGGGCGTTGGCATTCCTCCGTCTGCTCCCGGCGGTTCTGGCGGCGGCGGGGGTGGAGCAACCGGATACTATCCAGTCAGTACACCACAAACTGTCACAGTAGGCACAGCAGGAACGGCTGGCCCGTCGGGAGGTAGCGGTGGTGCAGGTGGACCAAGTTCGTTTGGTTCACTTATTAGTGCAACAGGCGGAGGGGCTGGATTGGGTGGAGGTTCTCCAGCACCAACAAGGCAAGGCGCTGGCGGCACAGGGTCTGGTGGCCAAGCTAATTTCACAGGCGGCACAAGCGGTAACAATTATGGGGGCGGCCCAGTAGTTCAAGATAGCGGCATAGTTTGTGGCCAAGGAGGTGGTTTTGGAACTGGCCCTACCAGTCCATATAGTCCGGGCTCTCCCGGAAACGTTGGTTATAGAGGTTATGTGTTAGTGGAGTACAACTAAAATGAAAGCCCTTATTTCTCCAAATGAAAAAGTTTATTTACCCGACGGCACTACTGGTGAACGAGTTGCTTGGGTATGTGCAGAAGAATATTCTAGTGCGCCTCCATTATTTTGGGTGGATTGTGCAGATGATGTAGTACCGGACATTTGGTATTACGACCCACAAGACCAACAAATCAAGCTACGTCCGGATATCACTGATGAACCGCAACCTTGAAATAAATTTTCTCGATTATCTTCAAACTGAAGAAAAGCACGGCCAAACAATTTGGCCATTTCACCTAGATAAAATTGAACCGTGGGCGTATTCAAATGCGGCTTTTACACCAGCTCAATGTAAGACCATCATTGAGATTGGTAAGAATCAAACGCTTGATACCGCAATTACTGGCGGAGGGAACAATCCAGCTAAAGACGATAAAATTCGTAAAAGCCGTACGTCGTGGATTTCCCCTGCTGGCGGTAATGAATGGATTTTTCAACGCATGACAGATGTGGTCATGCACTTAAACAAGCAATTTTTTAATTTTGAACTTTGGGGATTTGGTGAGGGTTTTCAGTTTACGGAATACCAATCACCCGGAGGGCATTACAAGCCGCACATTGACTGTATGTATAATGGGCGCATACGCAAATTATCGGTGGTTTGCCAGTTGACTGACCCTGCTGAATATGAGGGTGGTGAGTTAATAGTAAACAATGGTGACGAAATAATTTTGCCAAAAGACCAAGGCACGGTACTTGTTTTTCCGTCTTATTCACTGCACGGAGTTAAACCTGTAACCAGTGGCGCTCGTTATAGCCTTGTTGCTTGGCTTACCGGCCCAGCCTTCAAATAGGAAAAGATAATGCTTGCTGAAATGACAGTTGGACAAAAAATCAACTTATCAGAAACTGCATTTATTGAGCGCCGTGAAGATGGGTACTGGAACGAAAAGAACTTGAAGGTTGTGCAGACTCCCGGTGCTATAGAAGCCTCCGTAGAACGCGGCCTGTTTCACCCTAAGGCGCATCAAGAGATTTTGAAGTTTGTGCAGTCTGAAGCGTTCTTGGTTGAACAAGACCCCACTGAGTTTCGCCGTCGCGGTGCGCATAATGTGCCGTTCTTTGTTCATATTCACCAACAACTCAAAGATGCTGCGTCGGAGATTTTTGGTGAGCCGGTCAAACCGTCATATGTTTACTTGAGTTTGTATAACGAGAATGGCGTGTGTCCGTTTCATACAGACCGTCCGCAGTGCAAGTACACCATCGACTACTGCATTGACCAAGACGTGGAGTGGCCGATATGGGTGGATGACAAGCCGTACATCCTGCAACCTAATGATGCGCTGTGCTACTCAGGAACTGATAGCCCACACTGGCGTGAAAAAATAAAGGGTAAGTATTGCTGGCTGGCGTTTTTTCATTTTGTGCCAGAAGCGTTTGTTGGGCCTGTTAGCTGATGTACCAGTACACACAAGACTGGTTTAGTGAAAACATACCGGCATGGGAAAAGCTCATGCCAAACAAAGTTGTAGCGGCGTTAGAAGTCGGTTCACACGAGGGTCGCTCAGCGGTTTGGATATTGCAAAATTTGCTTATTCAAGAAGGTACTCTGGTTTGCATAGATACGTGGGGGAATGAGCCTTATCTTGGCAACAATATGGATGGCGTCTATGAGCGGTTTCAGCATAACGTATCAATGGCCGCAGTCCCCACGCAGACTATAGTAGAAATACGCAAAGACTCAGTTAGAGGTATGGCTGAATTAATGAACCAAGGGCATTTTAATGCTTTTGACTTCATCTATATAGATGCCTGTCATCGTGCCGTGAGTACTCTGACAGATGCGTGCATGGCATTTCAACTGCTGGCTAAAGATGGCGTCATGGTGTTTGATGACTATCTGCTTGGGGCGGTAGAAAACACCCACGTAGATAAGAAATTAGCCATTGATTCATTTGTTAACACCGTCCGTGATTTTGCTGTTGTGGTTATGAACAACCGGCAAGTTGCGGTCAAAAAGACACGGCACATATAGTGATAGAGCAATTACATGAGCTGGTATATCGTTACAGAAACGGCGCTTTAAGTGACCATATAACTCTGTTGGAAAAAACACAACAAGGGCTTGAATCTGGTTGGAATGACCAAACGAACGGAAAAGGTTGGAACTACAAACTGGAAAACAGCTCAGCCGGTACGCAACTGTATGACGCATGCCTTGGAGTGGCCCGGCAGTTGTTCAAAAAGTTTGATATAGCGTCTAGCAATAGTACTGAATTGTGGGCGTATGTTACTCATGGTGGTAGGCCCGTTCAAGGCCCAGTTCATAACCACTTAAGGACAGCTACTATCAACATGGTTTATTACTTGAAAGTGCCAAAAGAACCATTCCCGATGGGGCGGTTGTTGTTATTCAAAGAACCAGATGTAATTGCGGTAACGCCAAATGAAAGTGATTTATTGATATTTCCGGGGTCTATGCCACACATGCCTATAAGCAACGTAAGCCAAGACTTTAGGGTAGCGTTGAACTTAGAAATACGATGCGTTCAGCCAGAGGAATACGTTTTTTCATCTATAGATTTTGTGGGAAAATGGGTTGATGGTACAATAAAAACCACAATAAAACATGAGGCACGCTTCTGTAATGTAGGAGTTTAGTATGGACCCAGTAACTATTCTTGCTGCACTTGGCCCGCTTGCTGTAGACCTTGGTAAGTCGCTTATTAGTAAGTTCATTGCGCCAGACCAGTTTAAACCCGCAACAATTGAGCAGTACGCCAAGATGAAGGAAATCGACCTTGAGATGTTTAAGGCGATGAATGACGCTGGCGGTGCTAATGCTTCCTATCCGTGGGTTGAGGCAGTTGTTCGATTGATGCGCCCTACTGTAGCAATTCTTGTGCTTGGCACTTGGGCGTACATGACCATGTCTAATATTTCTAACCCCGCCGTTGATAACTTCGCCGCTGCCATCGGGTTCTACCTGTTTGGTGACCGTACGTTGTTCTACTCGCGGAAAGCTAAATGATTGCATCCAGAAACATTGATGACCTGCTGCCTGTAGTTAAAGAAAAGGTTAAAAAGTTTGTTGCGCTTTGTAAGGGTGACGGCATCGAACTGCTCATCACATCTACTTACCGCGACATTGAAAGCCAAAACGCACTGTACGCTCAGGGCCGCACCGAGCCGGGCAAGATTGTTACCAACGCCAAAGGTGGTCAATCTTTTCATAACTACCGATGTGCTGTAGATGTAGTACCGCTGGTAAATGGTAAACCTGATTGGGACGGCACACATCCTGTCTGGGTAAAAATTGGTAACTATGGCAAGTTAGCTGGGTTAGAATGGGCTGGGGAGTGGACCCGGTTTAAAGAATTAGCCCACTTCCAATACACTGGTGGGTTGACGTTGGCTGACCTGCGTGCCGGTAAAGAGGTTAAATAATGCCATTACAGAAACTTATTTTTAAACCGGGTATTAACCGCGACCAAACAGACTACTCATCTGAAGGTGGTTGGTACGACTGCGACAAAATTAGGTTTCGTTCTGGGTTTCCAGAAAAAATTGGTGGTTGGACGGTAAGTAACTACACATCGTATCTTGGGGCGTGCCGCTCCCTGCTGCCGTATGTTGTAGATAATTCAACCCCACTAACTGCCGTTGGTACTAGCAAAAAGATTTATATACAGCAGGGTACTACTCTATATGACATTACCCCCGCCCGTGTCACTTATACCCACTCAACAGTACCATCAACGGATAACTGTTTCACAACCGGCACACTTGGTTCAACGACAGTAACCGTAACTATCACGGGACACAGTCTGGCTGTTGGAGATTATGTTGGTTTTGTAGGCGCAGTAGGATTTGCTGGTATATCGTCTGGGGATTTAAATACTGGGTTTCAAGTATTAAGTACGCCAACTGCTAATACATTTACTATCCAAGTTGCAACTGGGTGTACATCAGCATCTACTACTGGCGGTGGTACCGCTATTACTTATTATGCTTATATTTACCCCGGTAACGATACCGTTACTGCTGGCCTTTACTGGGGCACGGGCACTTGGGGGCGTGGTACTTGGGGTTCTAGCGGTACACCAGTTTACCTACCTGCGCGGTTTATTTCCGAAGACCAACAGTTAAACATACTGTATTTTGTTGTGCGCGATGCTACTGGTGCAGAGCTATATGGTTCTGGCACAAATCCTAATTTGTTTTATTGGGCTTATGACAGTGCGTACACTACCCGCGCAATTAATATGATTGACTATCCGGGGCTTACTACACCACAAAAGGACGCTATCCCCCGACAAACCGGACAAATTCTTTTCGCTCCTAGTGGGCATTTGCTTGCTTTAAGTTGCACCCAATATCTAACTGGAACTTATGACTCGCTATTAATTCGTTGGTCTAACGTAAGCGCCAATGATGGCCCGCAACCTTGGATTTGGAATCCAACAACCACAAACAATGCGGGTGACTTACGGGTGCAAGCTGGTACACGAATTATATGTGGTGTTAGGTCGCGTCAAGAAGTTCTTATTTTTACAGACTTTTCGCTTAATTCTTTGCAGTTCACCGGTACCAGCGAAGTTTTTGCGCTCCAAGAGCTAGACAACAATATCAGCATTATGGGTCCGAACGTAGTAACTGTTGTTAATAACGCTGCATATTGGATGGGTGTAGACCGGTTCTATATTTATACTGGTCGTGTTGATACACTGCCTTGCACCTTGCGGCAATACATTTTCCAAGACATCAATCAAGACCTATCGTCTCTTTTCTTCGCTGGTGGTAATGCTGAATACAACGAAATCATTTGGTTCTACGCTAGTGCGGACTCTAATGAAATTGACAGATATGTTATCTATAACTATTTAGAACAGATTTGGTATTTTGGCACGTTGAACAGAACTGCATGGACTGACGCTGGGTATGTGGTTAACCCAATTGCCGCTGGGGGTGGGTGGTTGTATCGACATGAAGATGGTATTAACGATGGGCAACCGCAGGGTGCAAGCGCGCTACCAATAGATGCCTATATCCAATCAGCCGATTTTGACGTTGGTGATGGCGACAAATTTATGTTGCTGCGCCGGGTTATTCCGGATATTAATTTTAGAAATTCAACCTCTGGTAGCACTGCTACTGCGTATATAACTGTTGGGGTGCGTAACTTCCCCGGTGCTGCCAGCTCTACCACAAACCAAGAAAACCAAACCACTACTGATGATGTAGTAACAACAACTGCTACATTTGACCAATACACCAACCAAGTGTTTATCCGTGCGCGTGGCCGTCAAATGAATTTTAGAATTGAGTCAAATACTCTTGGTACTCAGTGGCAGTTGGGTATGCCGCGTATTGATGCTCGTGAAGATGGCTCTCGCGGCGGGAGTTTTTAACAATGGCAATGATTTTATTTAGGGCACCAGCTCTACCCCTGCCAGAAAATAGATACAACCAAGTACAGCAAAATCAGTACATGAGAGCGTTGGCGCTTTATTTTCAACGCTTAGATTCAACAACTCCGCTGCAAGCGGATTATTTTTTAGCACAGCAGGGTAACGGCACAACAGGCTATTTTAAAGGCCGTGGCGACCAACTAATTAACCCATACGGTGCGTGGAAAAGTTTAGTAACTCAGACTGCTACCGCTAATACGGCTACAGCAGTTGCTTTGGAAGTTGTGGATTACGAAAACTCCACATCAATTGCTTCGTCTTCACGGATGACCGTGACTTACCCGGGGCTGTATAACCTTCAATGGTCTGCTCAAATTCTTAACTCTGATTCTGTGGCGCGAAGCCTTAGCGTTTGGTTGAAAAAGAATAACGCTGATGTAGCTGGTTCCACGAGGAACACTTTAGTACAGGTTGGACAGGCAAATGGTGCGTGGAATTATTACATTCAATTAGCCGAGAACGATTATGTTGAACTTTATTGGTCTACCAATAACGCATTGGTAACGCTGCAAACATACGCTGCACAAACAACACCAACTCGCCCAACTACGGCGTCAGTGATTGCCACGCTTTCTTTTGTATCGGCGGTACCATAAGTACTAGCAAAAGCCAACCTAATACTGGATAATACGGCTATGAACCAAAACTACCAAATGCAACCCGTAGCTAGTGGCCTTGCCGGTCTTGGACGCGGCGGTGACTCTATGCTTGTTCACATGCAACCCCGTGAGGTTGCTGGCCTTCAGTCTTTGGCTATGGCGCATGGTGGCTCACTGACTATTAACCCGCATACCGGCCTACCTGAAGCTGGCTTTCTTGGAGACATCCTTGGGGTTATAGCGCCGATTGCTTTAGGCGCGTTCCTCGGTCCCGGTGCATTTGGTATTTCGGGTCTTGGCCTGACTGGGCTTCAAGCTGGTCTTGCTACCGGTGCGCTTGGCTGGGCGTTAACAGGCGACCCGCTTAAGGGTCTATCTTATGGTCTGGGGGCCGCATCTGGGGTTGGTCTTGCAGATAGTATTGCAAATGCAGGGGTTACTAAAGCAGCAACATCTTCTGCGCTACCAGAAACGTTGATGGATACGGCAAAGAGCCTCACTCCGGTTGAAGCAGTGTCGTCTTCAATGATTAATAATCCGGGGTCAGCTTTATCTGCCGTGTCTGGGGCAAACCCCGCCCTATCTTCTTCAGTTCTTAACCCCTCTACTGCCTCTGCGTTTGGTGTTCCTAATGCTGCTGCGCAGCCGCTTACTACTACTGCAGCTTATGGTATGCCTAGTGCAAATCAGTTAGCCGCTGGTATTACTAACACAGCCGGAAAAAGTGCGATTGATTTGGCGGCAACTGAAGTCGCTGAAAGCGCGCCGTCGTTTAGTCAAGGTGTCAAAAACATCATGGCTGACCCTTGGAAATTCATTAAAAATAATCCGGGGACCGTTGCAGGCGTGGCACTGCCGTTGCTTGGCGCTAAAGGGCCGACTGGGTTCCCGAAGCAAAAAGAAGAAAAGTCAGATTACAAAGGTCCGTACAAATTAGTGCGGGATGTTAGCTTTCCGACTGACCGTGACCCCAATGACTCTTCTGAGTATATGTACTTTAAGAATCCACGTATTTTAGCTGCTGGTGAATATGCTGCTGGCGGGCAAGTAGATACATACAATCCGGATAACCCCGGAGCCGCTACCAACCTTAGCCGTGACGGATATGGCCTTGCGTCGTTCAAAATGCAAAACCCTGACCCGCAACCATTTCAAATTGCACAACAGCCATCGCCTATGGCTTACGCACGAGGCGGTTATCTTGATGGTCCGGGCGATGGTATGAGCGACTCTATTCCCGCAACTATTGCTGGTAAACAACCGGCCCGTTTAGCTGATGGTGAATTTGTGGTGCCCGCCGATGTGGTGTCGCATCTTGGTAATGGTTCCACTAAAGCTGGTGCCCAACGTCTTTATGCAATGATGGACAAGGTCCGCAAAGCCCGCACGGGGACTGCTAAACAAGGTCGTCAAATCAACCCGCATAAGTTTCTTCCGGCATAAAGGACAAAAGTGAAAATCTCGTATGTCCCGCTTGAGCATTTGAATTTTTGTTGGCCCAAAGTAGAGAGTTATATTGATGGGGCAGCTAAATACACTTACGGACGGTTTACTGTAGACGATATTAAAACTTGTATTACGGACTATAACCACTTGCTGTGGGTTGCATACGAAGATTTAGATACAGTGTATGGCGCAGTAGTTACTGAGTTTCTTCACTATCCTAGGAAAAAGATGTTAGCCATGCACTTTGCTGGTGGCGTCAAACTAAACAAGTGGAAAGAACCGATGTTGCATACGCTGCAATGCTTTGCCCGAGATACTGATTGTGAAGGAATAGAAGTGACTGGGCGTGCAGGGTGGCTTAAAATATTTAAAAGAGACGGGATTAAACAGAATCATGTGACATTTGAGTTGCCAGTAGCGCAGCCGGAGGAATAAAAATGGGTAAAAAAGGCGGGTCTGCTCCTAGTAGCCAGACCGTAACACAAACTAATATCCCCAAGTATCTTGAACCCTACGTTAAAGACGTAGCTGAACGCGCGCAGGCTGCGTCTAATCAAGATTACGTTCCATATTCCGGCCAACGCATTGCTGGCTTTACTGACCAGCAAAAAAATCTGCAGAATCAAATTGCAAACATGCAGACTCCGGGGCAGTTTGCTCAAGCAACCCAAGGCGCTCAGGCTGGCATGGGGATGGGGTATGCTGCGGGGCTAGCTGGCTTAAATCAAGCTTTTGGATACCAACCGGGGCAGTTTAGGGCCGACCAAGTACAGTCGCCTGAGCTTCAGTATTTCCAAATGAATCAACCGGGTGATGTTCAAGCCCAACAGCTTCAGAATTTTTCCATGCGCGGAGCGCAGGGTTCGTATAACCCCAACCTGCAAAACTATCAAATGCAGCGGCCTGAGGATGTTCAAGCCCAACAACTGCAAAATTATTCTATGCAGGGGGCGCAAGACAATACTAACTACATGGCGCAGCTTGAGAAGTACCAGATGCAAACCCCCCAGCAGGTAGCTGCTGAACGAGCTGCGTCTAGTGAATTTGGCGGAGCAGATGCGTCGAAGTATATGTCGCCGTTCCAACAACAAGTTTCGGATATTGCAGCTCGTGAAGTTCAACGTCGCGCTGATATTGATAAAAGCCAAGGCGCTATGTCGTCTATTGGTCGCGGTACGTTTGGCGGGTCTAGACAAGCTCTTCTTCAAGCAGAAGCTGACCGCAACACACAACAACAGATTGGCGATATTTACGCCAAGGGCCAGCAGTCTGCGTACGAAAATGCCCAGTCCCAGTTTGAGCGCGACCAAGCTCGCCGTATGGCAGCACAGCAACTTAATGTTCAGTCTGGGCTTCAAGCTGGATTAGCCAACCAACAAGCCGGTCTTACTGCAGGTCAAGCAAACCTTAATGCGCTTCTTGGTGTGCAGAGCCTAGGCACCACGTCCAATCTGCAAAACCGTTTGGCTAATCTTAGCAATCAACAACAAGCAAACGTACAGAATCTTGCGTCTCAACTGCAGACCCAAGGGCTTTCATCACAACAAGCATTACAGGCGGCGCTTGCTAATCAACAAGCTGGTCTATCCACCAACCAACAGAACCTTGCCGCTAATCTGCAAACACAACAACTTGGCACACAGACTGGCTTGCAGATGGCTTTGGCTAATCTCAGTAATGAACAGCAGGCTAATGTGCAGAACCTTGCATCTCAACTGCAGACTCAAGGATTGTCTTCGGACCAAGCGCTACGCGCCGCTCTTGCTAACCAGCAAACGGGTTTGACTACAAACCAACAAAACCTACAAGCAGCTCTGGGTGTGCAAAGTCTTGGGGCCAATCAAAACCTAACGGCACAGCAGCTTAATCAAGCAGCTAATCTGCAGGCACAACAAAACTCTGAACAAGCAAGACAATACGCCGCTGGGCTTGGTAGTCAGATTGGTCTTGCTGGTATGCAACAGGGACTTGCCGGTTCACAACTGCTGGGTAACTTAGGCCTTAACCAACAAAACGCGGACATCGCCCGCTACGGCCTACAGACTTCCACTGCTGCTCAGCAACAAGCCTTAAACCAGCAGTACATGGATACACGCTATCAAGATTTTCTTAACCAACGCCAGTATCCGTGGGACCAGCTATATAACTATAGTGGCATTATCCGTGGTTTACCGCAGCAACCCGGACAAACATCTACGATGTACCAACAACCACCCAGTCTAGCCGCGCAGTTAATTGGTGGAGCTGGCTCGCTCGCTACCGCAGCTAAAGCTCTTGGGGCCTTCGCCCGTGGCGGTGCGGTTAGAAATAAATATTCTGAAGGTTTAGCTGCTGTACGACTCAAAGAACTGGTGGGATAAATCATGAATCAAATTCAACTTTATGAACACCTTAAGTTTGCTCCCCAAGACTTATTGGTAAAGTACGCACAGAACCCTAGCGCAGAGGTCCCGCAGTTTTTGGCTATGGCAGCGTTGCAATTCCAAAAAGAAATGAAAGAAGGCGGTAACCAAGCGCAGCCTCCGCAGGGTACGGTAAAAGATGCCCTCATCCAGCAGGTTATGCAGGGCCAACCACAGCAACAACAAATGCCGCTCCCACAGCAAACGCAACCCCAGCAACCTGTGATGCACGCCGCTCACGGCGGCTTAGCTGAACTTCATGTACCAGACCACATGTTCCAAGAACACAATATGGCAGGCGGTGGTATCGTTGCATTTGATGGCGGCGGCGGTGTTAACGAAGAACAACTGCAAAGTAATTTAGAATTCTTAAACCAACAATATGCGGCGTTGCCTGCCGACAGCCCGCAAAAAGCGCAAATAGCCGCTGCTATTGACCAGATTGACCGCCAACTAAACGCGCAGGAAGATTCGGGCGTTGCCGCGCTTCCAACCAAAGCTCCCACCAAGGCTGAAGGCTACTCCGGCCTGAACCTACCTGCCCCTACAACAGGGCAGCAAGAAGCTATCTCACAAATAAATGCGCTTAATGCTGGTATTCCGGCATTGGTAAGAGCGGGTGAGATTTCTGAAGAAGACGGAAAGAAAATTAGAGAGGCTGCTATAAAAGAACGCCGTGATATTTTTGGCCCTGTAGAAGAAGAAGTCTCGGGTATGCTTGCAGATACTAAGGCGCGAATTGATAAGCGGTATCAAAATTCAGAATTGTGGTCGGCGTTTAAAGGCTTTGCCAGAATGGCTAGCACTAAGTCCCCGCATTTAGGTGTCGCGTTTGGTGAGGGCCTTAGCGAATTTGGTGATGCTTACGATAAGTCACAGGCTGCAGAAGAAGCGGCTCGTAATGCCTATACCTCAATGAGTATGAACTACAAAATGGCCGAAGCAGCACGAAAAGTTGGTGATTTGGACGCGGCCGACGCAAGGCTTAAAGACGCCAAGGCCGATAAACGTGACGTGGCTAAGCTCAACATTCAAGCAGTTACTGCTCAAGGCAACCTTATTGGTGAGTCAGCAAAAGCTGCTCGCGGTATTACTGAAGAAAAGCTTAAGTTTTACACTGCGGTTACTGACCGGATTAAGGTTAACCAAGGCGACAAATTTGACCGCATGTTTGCAATTCTTAAGAAAGACCCCGCATCTAAAGGTTTGTCCGATTCCAGAATCGCCCTTGCAGCCGCTATGGCCTTAGAACCAAGTTCGTTTGCTGGCGGTAAGGCGGGCACTAACTTAGCGGGCGCGGGCAAGTCGGCTACTGATTTAATGCAGTTTGGTGGTACGCCAACCTCAGACCTTTACCGTACGGCTGTAACTAAAGCAGGTGCCGCTGGTTCGGATACACGATTGGCAGTAGAAGGCGGGAAAGAAATAAAAGATACAAACGGCAAAACCATGACCGAAAAAGCTTACTATACGTGGAAAGCCGAACAACTTAAAAAACAAATTATTGCTGAAGCAAGAAATACGTATGGGGTGGATGAAGTGCAGGCCGGTGGTGGTTTTGCTAGACAAATGTTCACACCTTGGCTTGGCGGCGATGTAACCCAACAATCTGCTGGAACACAAAGCACACAGGGTGCAAATCGTCCTCCGCTAAGCCAGTTTGTACGATAAAAGTAGGAAGACAATATGGTGTTCGATATTAAAGGCGCGCAAGCAGCCGGATACACCCCTGCCGAAATTGCGGATTTTTTAGCCGGCCAAAAAAACTTTGATGTTGCTGGCGCTAGAAAAAATGGATATTCAGATATGGAGATTTCTGAATTCCTATCCACAATGGGGGCGGCTGAGCCTACGGCCACAGCTACAGCTACATCTAAACCACAGGGTCCCCCCGTTTCAGAACAAGAACGCGCTCGCTTATCGTCAATGTATGAAGCGGCTACACCAGAACAACGACAAAAGATGTTGGATAGGACTGACTACATTGGGCAGTTCGCTAATTTTCTTGATGAGCAATACAAAGCAAAAGACGCAGAAATTGCTAAGTTAGGTACGGCAGTTAAAAAAGAATATCAAATTACTGACCCCCGCAGAGAAGCTAGAATTAAAGAAGCTATGCGGCAGGGTGCCGATTTGAAAACTGCGGAAAACCTTGCTGGTCAAGCAGCTATTGAGGGGTTACCCCCAGAACAACCCGTTGCACAGGCAAAGCCGTCTGATTTTGACTTTGATTTAAAAGCCCAATACAAAGATGCTCCAGCATTAGTCCGCGGTGCAGTTAAAGGATATTACGGATATAAACAAGGTGTGCTTGGTTTGGAGCAAGCCGCAGCCGATTTAATTGGTGCGGACGAGTTTTCTGAATCTTTGCGGCGTAACGCCAAACAAGCTATGGAGACCCAAGAAATTATTGGGGAAGCCCCTGCCACATCTGTTGCCCGTAATTTTGAAGGTGCGGTATCCAGTATTGCACAAAATATTCCAACATTACTTTTAGGTGCTGTAACGGGTGGGGAGTCTCTTGTTTTGGGAAGCATGATGGCCCAAAGCTTCGGCCAAGAATATACCTACGGTAGAGATAAAGGTCTTGATAAAACAGACGCTGCTGCGCGCGGTGCTTTGTTTGCAATTGCTGACGGCGTTGGAGAAAGGTTAGGTTTGCCTAATTTTATGAAGAACCTTAAAGGTTCCTTGGCAAACAAAAGTTTTAACGAAGCCACCGATGCAATTTCTGAATACATTCTTAAGCAAATTCCCGGTGAAGAACTTACGACTGGGCTTCAGTTCCTTACGGACAAATACCCAAACTTTGGGCTTAATCCCAAAGCTACATTTTCAGATTATCTTTCTCAAGCTACAGATACTTTAGTCCAGACAATTATGCAGGGCGGCATGATGTTGGGTGGGGTTAAAGCCACTCAGCTCGCAACAACTGGCCAGCTTAAAGAATCCGGTGCCGCAGAAGCGGCTAGGGCAGAAGGGGCTAAGGAACAAGCTCTTCGTAAATGGGAAGAACAGGGATTTACACGGCCTAAGTTTGCTGAACAAACGCAACGCCAAGAACCGTTTGTTGGTGAGGAACCGCCGCCAGCACCCAAAGCTGCTGCAAAACCCGCCGCTAAGCCAGTAGAACCAGCCGCTCCTGAAGATGAGATTCTTACACCGCAGACTATTGACTACGCAAAGATTGATGCTGACCTGCGGAAGAAAGGTTTATTACCTACCGAAGAATCGTCTGAAGATTTGGATGAGGATGAGATTAATGAACGGCTTAGACTCTCTGCAGAACTGGAAAGCAAGCAGGAAGAAATAGACCCAGAAACGGGACTGCCGGTTTACACTCCAGCCCCGCGCGTCCGCAAGTTGGGCAAAACTCGTACTGAGTCTGAGCAGGCTAAGCTTGAACTTACCCAAGCAAAACGAAACCTTAGCAAGTTTGAAGCGGAAGTTCGTGGCGTAGAAAGCTTGTTAGGAGAGGCTGACCCTACAAATGTTGAACGCGTTCAAGAGCTTAGAAATACTGTAGCCCAAGCCCAGCAACGATACGACGCCGTTGAAGAAAAAAACAAGGCTAAGCAAGAACAACAAGCTGCTGCTGAAGGTAAATCACCGCCGCCTGTTGAGCCAGTTGGCCCGTCAAATGACAAGCTTCTCGAAGACTTAGGCAAGTTAAAAGATGACCTATTAACTTCGTCCGGCAAACCGCCCATGCCGAATACTCCGGCACGGAAAAAATACGATGAAGTCCAAAGTGCTTACGACGAAATAGAACAACGCAAAGCGCAAAACGAAGAAATTTCAGCGAAGCCCGGTGCAGACGTTGTTCGTTTAACAAAACTGCTGGGGCCTAAATTATATGGCTCGTTAGAGAATCTACCTAAAGTTACAGTTAAAGAACTGTTTCAGAATTCGTTTGATGGTATTAAACCTCTTCTGGAATCGGGCGCCATTTCCGAAGGAAAAATTAATATTGGTGTGAATGAAGGAAATAGAACCATTGAAATGGTTGATAACGGCACGGGTATGGCGCCAAACATACTTGCCACTAAGTTTTTAGAAATTGCCGGTACTCAAAAAGAAACCGAAAGTGCGTCCGGTGGTTTGGGTATTGCGAAGATGCAGTTTTTATTTGGCAATAAAAATATTAAAGTCATTACTGTCCGTGATGGAAAAATAAGCACGCTAGAGACTACTGGGCCTGATTTAGAAAAAGCGCTTAGCAATCCGGATGTTGCTCCCAAAATTACGGTTGAACCGTGGGATGAAGCTGTAGCTAAAAACGAACAACTACAAAATTTATTTCCAGACAATTCTGGCACGTATGTAAAAATTGGGGTTCCGGAAACATTTCATAATCCTGATACCGGTAAGGATGAGCCTATAGAACTTGATAATTGGGCGCATAGTTACCCCTCCCTGCGCACTAGCCCGTTATTTAGAAATGTTGATGTTAATTTTCATACACTGCGCGATAAAGCTACTCTTTTTGGTGCTTTAACTGACCCCTCTAATAATTATTCATACTCAGAATCAATACCAGTAGGCAAGAACTTCCCTATTGATGAGCATTCACCCCTTACTACAGTTAAATTTGGTTGGGGTGACGCGGTTATGTATGTAACGCGAGAGCCGGAACAATATGAATGGAACCAAAGTAGAGTACATGTTTTATCTAATGGTATCTATCAATTTACACAAAAAATAGACAAAGGCCCTAAATATAATTTTTATCTTGACGTTCACCCTAAAGTTAGGGCAGAGGACCCCGGTTACCCATTTGACCTAAATCGTCAACGATTTTCTCCGGCGGTTGCTGGTGATTTTGATAAAATTTTTAATTATGTAAAACAGCTATACGACGTTTCAGACCTTCAAAATAACACTACAAATTACGGCACGGTTAGATATTTAGAACCTTCTGGGCCAACCCAGCCGGAAACACTTTCGCCCCCATTACCTGCTATGGAAGTACCCACGAATTTACTTCGTCCGGGCGACTCAATGGCTGTAATAAACGGTAAGTTGGAAATTAATGGGCGCCCAGTACCTGAAATAACCAGCGCGGAAGCGTCTAGTTTTAAGATTGACTTAAATACGCTAGTTATTCCACAGGACCAACTTCGTACTGATGCGCCGATTCTTAACGATAATCTTTTAATTAAAGACAAACAAATTCCGTTTACTGAACTGATGGAATCTGAGTTTGGCCCTAGGTTTTATGACTATATGCGGGAATTGGGCGAAGCTTTTATGGAGCTTCGTGATGTAGTAGCTAAAGAAATGGGGTACGATAAATACAATTCTTATAAAGAAGTATCACTTGATAAAGAAGTGATAGGCATTAGTTTTGATATAGAGTATCGTGGTGTCAGTACAAGAGTGCCTTTTTGGGGTATGTATTTAAACCCCGCCGCTGTTTCGTATGGGAATAAACTTTTTAGTGCCAGCGTTTCACCGGAACGAGCAGCTTCTGCTATGTTTGGTACTATGGTCCATGAACTTGCGCACCATGAAGTACGTAGCCATAATGAAGAATTTCCCGCAGAAATGCAAAAGATTTCTGCATTTTTAGCCGTTCCCAACAATACAGATTTTGATTTAGAGGCATTTCTTAAAAATTTGAGAGAGCTTGTTGCGCTTAATTCTGACATTCAGTCAGAAATGGAACGAGTGTTTAATGAAGGAGTAAGTAATGACAATTTATCCCCTATTGGAAATCGCCTCAAAGAAGCTGGCTCCTACCAAACCACAGCTAGAGGCCCTGCTTCAGACTTGGGAAGTGATGGGTATACAGCAAGGAGCTACGAAAAACTACCTGAAGGACCTGCGGAAGGCGAGGGAAGTACTGGCAAACAGCCGGGACGTAAGCGAGTTCCTAAGCAAGCTAAAGTAACTCCTCCCGAACCATATCAAGCCTCCTCCAGAAGTGGCCGTGGATTCTTCTCGCGTATATCTAAGAACTACACACAGTATCCGAAATGGAATGATGTAAGGCGGGAAGTATCTGCCCTCCTTCGTACTGCCCCCAGTAAAACTCGCCGTGCGGTTCTTGGTGCCCTGCCTAACTATCAGGTGATTGACCTTGCCGGTATGGAGTTTGATGTACTTGATGTGGAAAAAGGTAGACGTGGGTTCCGTACAAAGCTGCCACAGTTTGATGTACTTACCGCTAAGATTGGCGAGCTTGAAGCGCTGCGCAAGCGTATCGAAACCTCCGGGGCTAAAATTCTAGAGCGCAGTAAGTTGATGTATGCAAACAAACAGTTTGCTGAAGCCGTAGCGCTCGAAGAAAAAATTGAGTTGGAAGCCACCGCGTCAGAAGTTGACCCAGATACGGATACTTCAAATGCCTATCTAAATGGTCTTTGGGGTAAGTTAGGCAGATTGCCCGGTGGCGAACAGGCAAAGCAAATTTACCGCGACCGCCTCAAGTTCTATAAGGTTATGTTTAATAACGTCCGTACGTACATGGAAGGTGAAATGTATCGTACCTACCGGATGGCGGGTGAATCAGAAACGGCAGCAAAAACAAAAGCTAGAAGTTACGTAGAAAAGATTATGCCCGTAATTAAAGGGCCGTATTTCCACATGTTCCGCGTGGGTCAGTTTTGGTATCAGTACAACTTGCCTGATGTTGGTAAGGGCTTTGAGATGTTTGAGAGCGAGGCTGAGCGCAACGCTGAACTGGATATTGCCAAGGATGCCTATAGGGAAAAACTTAAAGAACAGGGTGTGAAAGAAAGCGAGATTGAAGCTAAGGTTGACGAAGCTTTCTTTGATGCTGGCAATGGGTTTAGCGAAGTATTTAATGACGCGATTGGTATGAAGATTGCGATGGACCGCGTCAAGGATATTGTCAGTAATAGTATTGATAAACAGTTAGAAAAGGTAAGCGCCAATCCGGATGCCGAAGCAGATGAGGCTCTGAACAAAGCTAAGACCGCTATTACTAACGAGCTTCAACAATTAATCCTGCAGCTTGCGCCTACTGGTAGCCTTCGTAAGATGTTTGCCCGTCGTAAGTTACGCGCCGGTGCCAACCCAGATATGCAGCGGTCTTTTGCGGATTCGGTGCTGAAGGTGTCTAACTTCTTCCCGAAGGTTGTATACGCAAAAGATATGTACGCAGCCCTGCGTTCGGCTAGAGAGTACGTAAAGTCGTCAACTTCCTCGGCAGAAGAGAAGGCTGTTGCTAAGGACTACATCAAGGAAATGGAGCTTAGGACGGACCAAGTTATGTCGCCGCCAAATCGTCCGCTTCCGGTACGGTTGTTTCAAACTCTTAATTTCTATCAGTATCTATCGTCTGTTGCTTCTTCAGTGTTTAACTTTGTAGGCGGCAATATACAAGCCGCATCTATCTTGTTTGGTGAGTATCCGGTATTAGGTATTCCCAAACTTATTCAATATAATTTTAAGCATCGTGCGGCTGTAGCAAAACAAGCACCGAACGGGTTGTTTTCTATTGGTATCGAATTTAACAAGAAACTAGACCCTGACATTAAAAAAGCTAGAGACCGCATGGTTGCGGAAAACGTGTTCAACGTATCCCAGATGTACGATGTGGCCACAACTGCTAATACTCCCAGCGACAAACAACAAGGGATTATCACAACTGGATTAAACGCAATTGCTGTTCCGTTCCATTTAAGTGAGCGACTCATGCGTGAGTCCGGTGCCTTAGCTCACTTTGACTTGTCGCATGAAAAATATCTGGACAAGAAAAACGCGGACGGGTCCAAAACGTTTGATGAAGAAGAAGCATTTGAACGCGCATATCAAGACGCCGTTAATTTTACCCGCCGTGCTTTTGGTGAACCTTCGACTCTGCAACGTGGTCGCTATTTTAAAGACTGGCGCGCCCTGCCCCTTCAGTTTAAGAGCTTTGTAGTACAACAGACCATATTCCAATATCAACTACTCACAAAGTCGTTAAACCTCTCTGCCAAAAAAGAACGTGCGCGTATTGTAAAAGACCTCGGTGAAGACGCCGCTAAAGAATTTGATAAACAATCCGCTGAGATGCGTTGGCAGGCTATTCGTACTCTTTCTGCGATTGTTCTTCTGTCCTACGCCTTTACTGGATTGAAAGGCACGCCGTTCTGGTGGCTTATCTCCAAGATGATTGGGCTTATCCACGCGTTGTATTCAGATAATGACGAAGAAGTGCCATTTGACGCGGATAACTTCCTGATGAATTGGCTAGAAGAACATGTGCCTGAGCTTGGTGGGGCTACGATTGGCCGTGGCTGGGTAGCCGAAAAGCTAAATATCGCCACTGAAGGTAGGCTTGTTTATGACATCCCGTCATTGTGGGTATCTGAAGAAGGCGGCTCCGCCGCAAAAACCAACGTAGATGCAGTTAAGAATTTTATGCTGGGTATGTTGGGTCCCACTGCTAGCTACTTTCAAGACTGGGCCGCAGCTATTGATTTGTGGAGTCAGGGTAAATACGAACGCGGTATAGAGATAGTTCTTCCTGCCGGTGTTCGTTCTTTGATGGTAGCTATCCGCGTTGCAAACGAAGGTGAAAAGACTAGGTCTGGCAAACAGCTTATTTCCAAGGATGAAGTTACCGAGGCAGATATTCTTTACAAAGCTTTTGGGTTTGAGCCTGAAGATTGGAAACGCAAAAAGTCTACAATCTTTGAGATAAAGTCTAAAGATATTGCTATTCGTGACCGCCGCCAAGAAATCCTTGACCAAGCATGGATGGCCTATCAAGAAACTGACCCAGAAATCAAAAAAGAATTAATGGATAAGGTTTTTAAACGCAAGGCTGACTTCAACGCGTTGTATGGTAGTTCACCTGCATATCGTCTACCCAACGATGCTATCCGGAAGACAATTAAATCTAGAGCCAAACAGCAAGCAATAGCTCAACGTCAAGGCGGCATTAATGTGGACCGCAAAGCATACCCGATGTTGGAAGGAATGGGTAAGTACGGAAGATTCCCGTCCGAGTTGGGCGAGGAAGAAGACGAAGACTAAGAAAAAGCCCCGCATTGCGCGGGGCTAAAAATCCAAAGAGACACCCATTGCGGGTGCGGGCAGTATACAACACTTTTTAATTAGTGCAAGACTTTACTCCATCCGCCATACGCGGACCCCCCGCACTCCGTCTTCAACTACCGCCTGCATAGTTACCTTGTAGCCTAAACGCTTACAAGCTTTTTTGACTTGGCGTTTTGCTTCTAATACATCGAGGCAAGGGACAAAGAACGAAGAATACGGGTGGAACTTAGCCCAATCAATCTCAAACATTATCTGGTGCAGTCTCATACGGTTCACTACGCAGTTTATCTACCGACACAATTCTATTGACATACGCATCGGTATCGACAAACTCACCATTGTCACAGTTAAATTCGTAGGCCCACACAGGCGGGGAGGCAATCATCGTGCCTTTTGCCATGCGCTTCTTGACCTTATCCATGAACACGCCGTCTTCCTTCAACTTAAGCAACAATTCTTTCATGTTAGTTTGTTGCTTACCACAGAAGTTTTGAAGTGACTTAGCTGTGATGTAAAGACGTTTAGTGTCCGGCTCGATACGAACCATAAGTTCAAGCCTAGGTTCCCTAATCGGTAGCTGCTCCATGCCGGTGCGCTTGTCGGTGTTGTTGTTAACTACCAAGACGTTGTTGCGGTGGGCATTAAGGAACTCACCAATCACGCTAGATTGATTAGACAACGGTGGTGCGATTTGCAGTTTGAGATTCTTGAGATATTCAATTACCCACTTCATGATTCGCTTGGCGTCAATGCTAGTCAAATTAAGATGGTTGGCAACAACTAAACCAGCGATGTTAGCTGAGGCTACCGCCGACCAATACCGTTCTCTGCTTTGTAATCCTGCGGTCTTATCAATTTCTTTTTGGATATGCTTGGCTAGTTCAGATACATCTTCTACGTGCCCTGCCAAGTACGTGAAGTAAATGTCCGCAGCAGTGCCGTAGTTGTCGTTTAGTTTGCCAAAAAGCGCGTCCGCTTCTTCTTTTGAGAAGAGGTTTGTCGGATGAATTTCGTACTCCATAGTACGCATCATTTCCCCATCAGGTGATTCCTTAAGCAGATGCAGCTTGTCATAGAACGACGCGTTAGATGTGGACACCGTGATGTTTGCCCAAGTCAGGTTGATACGCTCTGTGTTTTCTGAGGAGCGCAGACGGCCACGGTTCTTTCCGTTAGACGCAGCATAGGCAAAGTTAGAGAAATCCTCTGGCGATACGTTGGTAATTTCGTCGCACGTAAACGCAAGATTGTTCATCATTGCCATACGATTTAGCTTGAAGTTTGTTGTGTCGTTGAAGGTACACATCAAATCGGTGGGGTGCCCAACAAGCGAGTTAATGGCTTTAAGGATTGTGGTCTTACCCGTACCAGAGTCATCGCTGATTAGGTTAATAACGGCACCGCGAACGCCCATAAATTTAAGGATAGGTGAACCAAAGCACGAGCTAAACGCAAACGCATGCGGCTCAAGTCCGGGACGGTTGTATGTATCTATAACGCTACGCCATTCCTGCAGGGTGCCCTTGGGTTCCATCATCGACGCAACGTACTCCATAGAAGACGCGGGAGGGCTGTGCTTAATCGTGTCTGCGCCAATCTCTCGGTTGCCAACTACAAACCTACTATCTTCCTCAATCCAGCCAAATTGCAGCTTCATTTTTTCTGCTTCCTTTTCAGTTATTAGTTTGTTACAGCAAGACACGATGTAGAACATAACAAGTTCCATTTGCGCTGCCGTTCCAACAATCCCCCTAAACGCTAGCCGTTCTTTTAGCTTGTTGGTTTGTGCCATATCTGACATAGGAACTGTGAATTCCACGATGCCATCAAGCGGAGTTTCAAGCCGCATGTACGCGCACATGCCCTTATCTGGGTCGCTCATACGCTTCAAGACAAAAAGGTTATGGGGGTAAACTTGTGTAGGACCTTCGTCTTCTTCGTCACGTGTCCATTTATAAATACCGCCGGTTTCTCCTACTACGAACGGATAGGGTAATTCTGGTATCTCATGGGATACGGTATGTACTAACTCGCCAACCGTTTCTTTAACAAGCATTTCTCTCTTATTAGATACCTTAATCTCAGCACCTAACTTAAGCGGAGTGCCTATCTTCTTGTGCGCACATCCGCGACAACCTCCGGGGTTTTCTTCCTCAAACTTCCTACATGAAGTCCAGTGTTGTACTTGGTCTGCTTTCTTTTCTGTGTTTTCAGGGGTGTAGTCTGCGTGTCCCTCTGAAACTGTGTGAATGGCTTGTTCTGCGTCCACACAGAATTTGGCTATAGATAAAGCATAGAACCATTGATTGTAGGAAATAGTGTCTCTATTACGAATGATGTGTTCTAGTTGTGCGCACCCTGTACCCTGCTCATTTTTTTGAAGGATAGTTGAGAACCGATACTGGGTGTTTGGGTCTACATCAGTTGTGGGTCGGTTAAACCCACTGTGCGTTACCACACCCCCTGCGTCTTTTAGGATAGCCGCGAATGCGTCTATGTGTATATTCGATGCCATGTGCAGCACCGATACAGGTAGGGGTGGGTCTGTCTTAAAGTTAAGTGTATTTGGAACACGCAGGATTCTAGCTGCGTCCGCCGTAATAGCATGGTCTACGTTTAGCTTGTGCTTGGCACAAAGGGATTTAAGTTGCTCGGCTATCGGCTTCCATGCTGAACGGGGTAGCGTTTCATGTAACGTCCAATACACGTGGACACCA
>Ga0164294_10000717_pt1 | contig 31374 bp, 25 predicted proteins | sample GEODES005metaG_FD_111479 | JGI IMG/M metagenome (GOLD analysis project Ga0164294, IMG submission 111479) | Oligotrophic lake water microbial communities from Sparkling Lake, Wisconsin, USA - GEODES005 metaG | ecosystem: Environmental > Aquatic > Freshwater > Lake | place: USA: Sparkling Lake...
CAATACGTGAAAGCAAGTGTGTACCAACAAAAAGGTACAAACAAAGCATTTATGCTCAGTGCAATTGTATTTGCTTATGGGTCATATATGATGTTGCTTTTGTTAAACATGATTTCACCAGCAAAACATGCAGGTGATTTACATGCACTTTTTGGGGTAATCACCATCATTTCAACAACATTTGTTTCACTCAGTATTGCTATGTTTGATGTAAATAAAAGAGAAGAAATTTTATTGGCTCCAAAAATACAACAAGCACCAGTTTCTGCCTTCGCACAATGGGATGATTTCAGTCTTGTAAGCACTCCAGAAGTTGCAAAAAACAGTGTAACGAATATCAGCAAATATTATCCAAGCTACCAAAAAAATTAAAAGAGTTTTCCATTACAATAAACTATCAAAAGACATCTAATCTCAAATAGCCTTGCTTTTTTTAATCCAAATTTGAAATTCGCTCAGTAAAATTACGTAATGCAAAGAGCACTATTACTGAATTTTTGCAATAACTGTTACATTTAAAAAATAAGTACTTTAAAAAAACGTTAAAATAAAAACTCATTCCTAATCATTAATTAATCCAACCTCATGAAATCTTCTAATATCATTTTAAACATCAGCAATGGGAAATTAATAGGCATCTTGGCAGTTTATTTAGTTCCAATGATCACTAATATTTTAAACCAAAACTTATCTTTAGTTTCATCTAATTTTGCAATTACTTTCAATACGCTTTCTGTGATGATTCAAGCACCATTGATGTTGATTATTTTGGTTGCTTTTACGGAAGATAAAATACTTAACTTTTTTATTGGACTAACACTAACGCTTTTATTAACTTTCAGCACTGTTGCTTTAGCTGCTTGGGGTGTAAATGAAAAAAGTCTTGCAATTATTTTGATGACAGGCTCTATTGCAGTGTTTTCATTCGCCACCATGATTTTCATCAAGTACATAAAACTTAGCTTTAGCAAAAAACAGGAAATGAAGGCTGTCGTAATTTTGAGTGGAATTATTATTGCATTTGGTTCATATTTTGCCTTGCTTTCTTTGAACATGATTAACCCCCAAAAGCATGCAGAAGATATCTGGATGTTACTAGGTTTGGTTACAGTCATTTCTACATCTTTAATTGCAATTACGATATCACTTTATAAGTTATCGTATACGAAAGATGCTATACTTACCAACATAAAAATTAATCAAGAAAGTGAAGCTTTTGCTTTGCCTGAGGAGCGTTTTCCGATGAGAGCAATACAGTAATAGTTGAAGTGGCAATAATTGTTGAAGGGGTTGAAGAAGTTGAAGGGGTTGAAGGAGTTCTTTCGCTTCGCTCAAGATGACAAGCTAGTTATTCTGTCATCCCGAGCGAAGCGAGGGATTCACTTCAACCCCTTCAACCTCTTCAACCCCTTCAACTTCATTTGCCTCTTCAACTATAGAAGTTTAGCAGCTATTCTTCTCCTCGCATCTTTCGCATTAAAAGGAGCTACTTTTGTAAACCTTTTTATTCCCAAAAGCATCATTCGCTGCTCGTCGCCTGAAGCAAATGAATTGATGGCATCCTTGCCTGCTTTATTGATTTTATCAGCGGCATCATACAAATAAGTTCGTGCAATATCAATTTCATAACTGCATGTAGCTTCGCCTTTTTGTTCTACCAATTTCATCGCTCTTAGCAAAGCACTTTCTGCATGAAATACTTCAATTGACATATCAGCAATGTTCATCAAAATCTCTTGCTCAGATTCAATCTTCATCATAAGCTTTTGTACAGCAGCACCTGCTACCATGAATATTGCTTTCTTAAATTGCTGAATGGATTTTCTTTCTTCAGCAAATGGAGTTTCATCGCTGTTTCCAAATTCAGGTATGCTCATCAATTCTTTTTGCACTGCCATCGCTGGTCCCATCAAATCCAAACGTCCTTTCATGGCTCGTTTCAATACCATGTCAACTGTCAGCAAACGATTGATTTCATTGGTTCCTTCGTATATCCTGTTGATGCGGCTATCCCTGTACGCGCGTGAAACATTGTACTCATCACTGTACCCGTTTCCTCCGTGTATTTGCACAGCTTCATCTACAATAAAATCAAGCACCTCTGATCCAAAAACTTTCAAAATGGCACACTCAATGGCATATTCTTCTGCTGCACCCAATAAAGCATCATTAAATGGTTTTCCAGCATCCAACAATGCCTTTTCTTTTTCGTCAATCCACATAGAAGTACGATACAGAGCCGCTTCTGAAGTCCATACCAGAATAGCCATTTCAGCCAACTTGTGTTGTATTGCTCCAAATTCTGCAATGGGCTTTTTAAACTGCTCGCGGGTTTTTGCGTATTGAACGGATGCTTCAAGACATTTCTTTGCTCCTCCCAAAGTAGCAGCACATAGTTTTAGCCTGCCAATGTTAAGGATGTTAAAAGCGATGATATGTCCCTTTCCAATTTCTCCCAATACATTTTCAACGGGCACTTTACAATCTTGAAAATACAATTGAACAGTTGAAGATCCTTTGATACCCATTTTATGTTCTTCCGGACCTTGGGTAAAACCTTCCATGCCGCGTTCCAAAATAAATCCTGTGAATTGAATGCCATCAATTTTTGCAAAGACTGTGTAAACATCTGCAAAACCACCGTTGGTAATCCAACATTTTTGTCCATTGAGAATATAATGCTTACCGTCATCGCTCAATTTAGCGGTTGTTTTTGCGCTCAAAGCATCACTTCCACTGTTTGGTTCGGTCAATCCATAGGCACCCTTCCATTCGCCTGAGGCGAGCTTAGGAATGTATTTAGCTTTCTGGTCTTCCGTTCCGAAATACAAAATGGGTAGCGTGCCGATACCTGTGTGGGCAGACATAGCAACAGAAAAGGAATGGCCGGCACCCAAACTTTCTGCAACAATTACAGATGAGGTGAATTCTTTACCCAGTCCATTGTATTGCTCGGGTATTGAAATGCCAAGGAGTCCAAGCTCGCCCGCTTTTTCCATCAATGATGGCATTAATCCGGGTTCGAGTTGATCAATCTTTTCAACTAATGGCGTAATTTCTGCGCTGATAAATTGATGGCACATATCCATCATCATCTGTTGCTCTTCATTGAAATCTTCTGGGATGAAGGTGCTTGCTGGAGATTCTTCAGTAAGCAACCATCCTGCGCCTTTCATGGCATGTGCTGTGGGTTTTGTTGTTTCCATTATTCAGATTTTATATGTTATTTGAGGTTGTCGTAAACTTGTTGAAGCACAGATTTAGCTGTTTCAATATCAATTCCACTCACACCATCCAATGCTTCGTTCAGTGTGGTTTCTGCAATTTGCATGGTTTGTGTTTGTAGCAACTTTGCGGGCTCTGTTAGATAAATCAAATTCATTCTTCTATCGCTGGGAGAACCCACTCTCTTGACCATCTTTAATTTTTCGAGGTTGTCAACCAACCTTGTAATGCTTGGTTTATCGCGAAAAGAGGCGTTGCAAAGTTCTTGCTGACTGATGCCATCTTTTTTCCAAAGGTGATACAATACACTCCATTGTTCAATGGTAATTTCGATGCCTTCCTGTTTGAAATTTTTCTGTAAACGACGCGCAATGGCGGTGGATGCTAGTCCAGTTATAAAACTATAAAGTTCGCCTCGTTTAAATTGGTTGTTTGACATATCGTTAGTTATGCAACTAAATTAAAATTAAGTATTATTTTCACTAAATAAATGATTTAAGACAGAAAAAGTTGAATTTTAACACCTAGGGGAAATTTTAAATCTAGAACATGATACTCGTCGTTATTTTGTCCATTTTATTGATCATTTACCGCTTCATAATCAGAAATGCGAACAAACGCTTAATGCGCATTCCTCCATATTCGGCACAATCACTCAGCCATGCTTCTGTTTCTGTTGTTATTGCAGCACGAAATGAAGAAACACATATTAAAAATTGTTTAACATCGCTTTTAAACCAAAACCATGCATTTGAAAACTTAGAAATTATTGTGGTGGATGATCAATCAGAAGACAATACCGCTGATATTGTTAGCAGTTTTCAAGACAAGGGAATTAGGTTGATCCAAATAGGAAATGATGAAAAAGTTGGGGGAAAAAAAGTTGCATTAGCCAGGGGAATTGCGGCAGCAACAAATGGCATTATCGTTACGACCGACGCAGATTGTGTGTTTCCAGAAACCTGGCTGAATAGCTTGGTTTCGTATAGAGAAAAAACGGATGCTGTTTTTGTGGCGGCGCCAGTGATGTTTAGAAAGGAGAAAAATTTATTTGAAAAATTTCAGACGCTCGACTTCCTATCACTTCAAGGAATTACTGCTTCTGCGGTTCACAGCAATCAATTTAACATGTGCAATGGTGCTAATTTACTCTATACCAAAGATGCATTTAATGGCGTAAAAGGATTTGCAGGGATTGATCATATAGCATCAGGAGATGACATGCTGTTGATGGAAAAGATTGAAAAAGCATATCCAGGAAAAGTAAAATATTGTTATTCACGAGATGCGATTGTAACCACAGAACCAGCCGAATCCATGAAGGCATTTTTACAACAAAGGATACGGTGGGCAAGCAAAGCGGGGAACTATTCTAATGCATGGATCAAGGTTATTTTACTGATTGTATTTTTAGTAAACGTTGGATTGATTTCTGTTTTTATTACAGGTTTTTTTGATTCATTTTATTTTAGGGCTTTTGGAATTTTCATGATGATGAAAGCCTTATCTGAATTGCCTTTTATGATTCGAACAGCAAGATTTTTTAACAAGGTGAAACTGATACCCTGGTTTATTCCTTCGCAGATTTTACATATTTTGTATACCATTACAGCAGCAACGTTCGGAATGGTGACGACGTATACGTGGAAGGGAAGGAAACTTAAATAGTTGAAGGGGTTGAAGAGGTTGAAGAGGTTGAAGTAGTTGAAGGGGTTGAAGGAGTTGAAGGAGTTGAAGAAAACATCAAAATTCAATAGCCTGGGGTTTAAACCCCAGGCTATTGATGAATACATGATAATCTTTATGACCGTAAGATACGAGATTAAAGAATGAGGAATAAACTTCAACTCCTTCAACCGCTTCAACGCCCCTGGCCTCTTCAACCTCTTCAACGCCCTTGCCCCTTCAACTCCTTCAACGGCGCTAGCCCGCCACAGGTACGTTCCTATTAAAACTCTCATCAAGAGAAATAAAAGTTTCAGTCCTTTCGATTCCTTTGATTTTTTGAAGTTCGTCGTGCAATACAAAACGAAGCTGAGCGATGTCTTTGGCAACGACTTCTAGGAACATGCTGTAATTACCCGTGGTGTAATTAAGCCTGATGATTTCAGGGATTCTTTTAAGGTCTTCGGCTACTTGGTCGTACAAAGAACTTTTTTCAAGAAATATTCCCACAAAAGCGGTAATATCGTATCCTAGGAGTTTGAGGTCTACGTTTAGTTTAGTACCTTTAACGATACCGATTTCTTGAAGTTTTTTGATACGCACATGAATGGTGCCACCTGAAACAAAAAGTTGTTTGCCGAGGTCTGCGTAGGAGATTCCTGCATCGGCCATCATGATTTGAATAATTTGCAAGTCGAGTTTGTCAAGATTTAATTTTCCACCCATTGTAGTAGTGATTTTTAATGTAATTCAATTTAATAATGTAATTTATTGAATATTTTCTATAAATAAAAATTATTTGTTGAAATATTATTAATAAAACATTCAATTTCGTTAATTTTGTCTTGTCATCAAAATTGTGGGGTGATGAAATTTTGGCAGACATACCCTCTTGTCTCGAGGGTGGGGATAACAGGATAAACATAGTGTAGAGCCGTCTCGCATGAGGCGACCAGGGTCGACCACTGAAACTTTGCGCTATAGCTAACTGCCTCGTGGAGGTTCGATCCCTCCCCCTACAGCAATAAAAAGCTCATAATTAATTGGATAACAGTTTTTTATGGGCTTTTTTGTTTTGAGTAAGGTTTTGTCTTCCCAGTTTTCATATCCAATGACCATTGAAATCAATGGCAGCAAGAGTATGAATGCAATGCAGATCCTTTTCATGGTATTCAAATTAGCATTGAAAAACCATCACTCAAAATAAATGATCAGATGAAGAGGCTCAAAATGAAATAACAAAGCGAGGGGCAAAGCATGCAAGCCAAACCCGTGTAGAATGTTGCCGTCAAAGCTCCATAGGGAACAAGCTTTGGATCGGTGGCAGCGAGACCTGCAGCCACACCACTGGTGGTTCCAATCAATCCGCCATAAATCATGGCAGTTTGCGGATTGTCAAGCCCTATGCGTTTTGCAATCAGTGGAGTCAGTATCGTTACAACTACTGTCTTGATCACACCAATGGCAATGCTGATGGCGATGATGTCTGAACTGGCGCCCAATGCAGCGCCTGTTACGGGACCAACAATAAAAGTGCAGGCACCGGCTCCAATGGTGGCAACACTCTTGATATCTGTATACCCCATGAAATATCCGATGGATCCTCCAAGAAAAAAAGCAACGGCAATACCAATAAAAAGAGAGAGAATTCCTACCCAACCGGTTTTTTTGATCTCTGAAAGGCTGGCTCCCATGGCAGTGGAAACAATGGAAAAATCGCGCATCATTGAGCCGCCAAGAAAGGCCATGCCGGCAAACAACGGCATATCTGCAATCCCTTTTTTCCCGCCAAAATAAGCGAGGATCAAGCCCATAGTGATGGCCACAGCAGCACCTGGAATCCTGTTGCGCAAAAGATGTTTTGAAACAAGTACAGAAATGAACATGATCAACCCAACCACCAGGAAGGCTATAATCAATTCATTTTTAGCAAACAGTTTGGGGATTAAGTCCATGATGATGATTAAAGAGATGAATCAGTTTTTTTTTGTAGCTTGGAAAGCAATGGTATCAACAAGAAACAAAGGAGGGTAGCAAAAACACCAACTACCAGAGCCACCCATCCACCGCTCAATGCCGCCTTTACATTCTGTGTAGCAGACATGGCGATCACAACAGGGATGTACATACCACTCCAAAAATGAATGCCAGTCTCAGCTTCAGCATCCAACCATTTTTTCTTTTTGATCCAGTCTCCCAATACAATCAGCAAGAGCATTCCGAAACCCACACCACCGATGTTGCCATCAAAATGAAATAAGATTCCCAATGCCTCACCTATAAGTTGACCTGCGATGAAGCAGGCTGACAGAACGGCTACGCCATAAATTTTCATCCCTTTGAAATTGAATATTGTTATTTATTACAAGTTTAGTGATTTTTGATTGGTTGATGGTCAAAAGCGGATACAACCATTCCACCATGGATTGAAAACAGCTGTCTTGTTTTGCCTTGTTGTTATCCAAGGTATGTCCTGCGCCATAAAAAGGTCTCCATCCAGTGGGGATGCCCAATGAAAGACAGTGCTGATAAAGGATATAGCCCCCATACTTGAATCCATGGTATCCAAAAGAACTGTCAAAAGCCACCGTCTTGTCCATGGTGCCGGAAGTGTTGAACAGTGGCGCATCGCCTTTTTTTATCCAGTTGAAATCAATCATGGCACCCCATGCATTCATGACACCATGTACTTTGGATGAGAATCCTTCACTGACTCCCGTACCTTCCAAAGATCCCCATTTTTGAATATCGATGCCAGCAGGCAACTCAGATTCATCCATATAAGCAATGGCCATGGCGGTTTTGGAACCTGCAGAACTGCCTGTCAAAAATACCTGATTGGTATCGATGCCATATTGATCAGCATGTTTTTTTAAATAACGAATGGCAGCACGGCCATCCTGCTGCGCGCGATAAAGGGCATTGGCATAGTCAGCCTCAGTTTTCTGGTTTTCAATTCCCAGGCGATAATCAATCGTTGCCGTTACAAAACCACGTTTTGCAAAACCCTGACAAACCATGGCACTGTAGGAGCCCTTTCGGCTGTTGCCCTGAAACCCGCCTCCATGGATGAAAACAACCAATGGTCTTTTCTTCATGGTATCTCCCTGCGGAAAAATAAGATCCATCAGCAATGTTTCGGCACTGCCTTTTATGTTCATGGCACTGCCATAGGTGATAGCATTGATTGAATCAACTGTTTCAAAAACCGGTGCTTTGAAACGCTGTGCTGTACTGATGTTTATGAAGAGAACCATCAACAGCACCATGGCAACTGGTCTGATCAATTTCATTGGAACATTATTTTTATTTCATTTTTCACCACCTTTCCCATGGCATTTCTGGGCAGTTCTTTGACCAACAGGTATTTCCGGGGTGTCTTGTAAGCGGGCATCTGTGTGCGCATCCATTGGTTCAACTGATGCTGGTCTAGACCCGCTTTTGCCACGACAGCAGCCACAACCAATTCACCCCATTCATCGTCTGCAATACCAACCACCGCACAATCATCCACCAGGTCATGGGTTCTCAAGACTTCTTCAATTTCAAGGGCAGACAATTTGTATCCTCCAGACTTGATGATGTCAACAGAACTCCTTCCCAGGATGCGATAATATCCTTCTTCAACAACAGCAACATCACCTGTTTTGAACCATCCATCGGATGTGAATTCTTTTGCTGTTGCATCTGGTTTATTCCAGTATTCCTTGAATACATTCTCGCCCTTGATTTGGATCTCTCCGGCCTCTCCGTTGATGACGGGTTGCATGTTTTCATCAACCAACCGTACCGATACACCTGGCAGTGCCATACCAATTGAACCGGGCTTTCGCAGACCTTCATATAGATTGCTGATGCCCATTCCTATCTCTGTCATGCCATATCTTTCCAGCATACATGACCGCTTACTTCCTCCCATTTTTGCATCACAGAAACAGGTAAAGCCGCAGACCCACACACCATCAGCCTGAATTTTTTCATGGCATTTTTCAACTGCTGCCGGTCCGCCACATCTAGCAATTCGAAGGCTGCAATGAGCTTGAAATAGATGGTGGGAACGGCCATGAAAACATTGATGTTCCCTTTGAGGAATCGCGAAAAAATATCATCGACAGAAAATGAAGTAACAAATTCTACTGTACCGCCAATCGAGAGTGTTGCCGACACCACATTGATGATGCCATGCACATGATGGAGTGGCAATACACAGAGTGCATGATCGGTGGGTACATATTGCCAGGCGCTTGCAATTGATTTGATTTGCGCTGCGATATTGGCATGGGTGGTAACAACACCTTTCGGCTTGTTGGTTGTACCGCTGGTGTAAAGAATCATTGCATTGCGCTGGGGATCAATGTTGGGCAATTCCGTAACTGCTATTTCAGGAACCTTGTCTACAACAATAAGCCTGATTAAATGCTCCAGGGCATACCTAGCCAAAAGATCGTGGTACTGAGGAGATATAACCAGTATTGTTGTTCCTGTATCTTCCAGCACATATTGCAACGAAGGCAACGGATGGGTGATGCAGAGTGGAACAGCTACAGAGCCAGACTGCCAGATGCCCCACTGCACTTTCACGTAATCAAAGCCGGGATCAACCATGAAGGCTACCCTTGCGCAATCAAGGTCGTTGCTGCCATCAAGGAGATGTGTGGCAAATTGCTGCGATGCTTGCAGAAGGATCGTGTAAGAAAAAAATTCTCCTGAGTCAATGATGGCAATCTTATCAGATTGATTCATTGCTGCTTCAGTGATTAAATACATATTTATTTTTTTAGAGATCCTTGACTGAGGTTTCGCAAACCATAGCTATTGCGGTTGAGTTCAATCATCTTTTCAGCAAGGGGTAAATATATCTCATAACGGTTGTTCACCAACCCTTTGTTGGAATCATTGTTGGAAGGGTCTGCCTTGGGATCAGTAGGATCATTGTCCTGGTACCTGAACCAATGCCATCCCACACAATTCGGAGAAGCAAGAAGGGAGAGACAAAAATTCTGATAGAAAATTCCGCGCTCCTGTTGAGTTTTCACCAACCATCCTGCACCGGTAATATTGGGCAATCCTGAGTCCTCGGCCTTGGTATAAAATTCAGTAATCATGAACGGTTTCTTCAGGGAATTCCATGCGGTGAATTCTGCTGGCGTCGGGGTCCAATTGCCATAATAATTGATGGAAATGATATCACAATACTGCTCGCAAGCCTTCAGCAGATAGGGATTGTTTTTTGCGCTAGAATGCAGCCTGCTCCCCATGTACAGGTGATTGGGGTCTGATTGTTTGATGGCTGTGGAAACAATTCTGTAATAAACAGATGCAACATACCCTGAGAAATTTTCCTGCTGATCTTTGGTGAGTTTTGCGGTATCTAGGGATTTTGTTTGAACCCATTTGACAGCCAAATGATAAGCAGCGCTTCCGAGATCATTGAGTGAAATGAATTCCTTAATCAGGTTGTTTTGAAAAGGAAGTTCATTGTCAGAAAAATGCCCCGCGAGCCAGGGATCTGAAGACGAATATTTGTTTGCCTCACATTTTGTACGGCAATAGTTTTCAAACCCTGGATCAAACAGGAACGCCATGGTTGGCCATTCTTTTTTTGAAGGATTATTTTTTTTCTGTTGCTGCACGAAACCTGCCAGCAAACTGAGTTGCGTTGTATAAACAATGCCCTCTTTGGCATTGGATTGATTGTAGCTCCTGATGGCTGCCGTATCACTCCAAGAGCCAAGCATGTTGAATCCGGCAGTTTTCATGTACTGCTTTACCCCTGCCATCCATTTTGCATCTGTCCCATATTTTTCAGCAAATACCCTTTCATGTTGCGGAGAACTGCCCTTTCTTACACTGTTGAGTGAAATACCGATGAATGCATTTCCTTCAGGATCAACCATCCAATGTTTGCCATTGTTTTTTTCGATGCGAAAAAAACCGGAGACATTGAATTGAGCAGAGAGATTTCCACCGTACCGGGAAAGCGCGGAAGGCTTGGGCAAGTCTAGACCCATCCGTCCAACTGTCATGGCCTTAAATGCTGTCCAGTCGGAATAGACAATATTCCGGTTCTTGTCTCTGCTCCATTTTTTAGCCATCACAAGGATGGAATCCTGCCCTGACTGTGCCAGAAGAGCAACAGTCAGGTGGAGAAAACCAAGGATAAATATCAAACGATGTTTCATAAATTAATAACCAGGATTTTGGGGCATTGGTTTTGTAAGGTTGGCATCAATCACCGATTGTGGAATGGGAAGAAGCGTATCTCTTGGGGTGATGACTGTTGACACATTCATGTTGTATTGTTTGGTCCTGTCGAACCATGTGTTGGTGCGCAGGAGTGTATATCTTCTGTGTTCCTCTGTTACCAACTCTCTGGAGCGCTCATCAAGGATAAGGTTCAGGTTTATCTGCGCAGCGGTTACCAGTGGTGCATTGGCCCTTGACCGGAGAACGTTGATGGTTGTTGCAGCATCAGCTGTTTCTCCCAATTTGAACTGTGCCTCAGCAAGTATCAAATATGTCTCAGCCAAACGAAGATAAATCATGTCATTGTAATTGCTGGACTGTTGGAGGTCAGCAGCAATGGATGGTGCCCAATCCCATTTGCGTGTGCTCGGCCAGGACTGTGCAGTGGTTCCATTGGTTACCGGCTCTGTCGCGGCCAGAGGGGTGAGTTTTACCGTATCCCCCAGCTTTGCACCCGTTGGCAATGAAGCAGCATTGTTCATCTGGTAGAACAATCTCCAGGCATGGTAAGACCCTCTGTCATCTCTGGGATCATAAATGGACAAGGCATATTTTGTTACGCCAAACCTTCCAATACCTCTACCACCATTATCAATTGAAAAAGTAATGGGAGTCCTTCCTCCAATGGTGATACGCTCGTATCGGTTGACCCACCATCTCCTCATGATATTGTTTTCGGCCCCTGCAGAGAGGTACTCATTTTGCATCACCCAAAGGGCTTCGGTATTGCCTTCACTTCTGTTGGAGTTTCCATCCAAAAACATATCAGTAAAAGGGGTACCAGGCAAAGTTCTCCTGACACCATAGCGGGCAGTGACAATTTTGTACAATGAACTAGTGGTGAGTGAAAGTGCCTTAGCCTTGGCTTTAGTATTGTCTCCTACAGTAAGATAAAGTTCGGCCAAATAATGCGTAGCCACTGCCTTAGGAAATCTTGCTGCATTCATGGCAGGATCCGACATATTGGCTTCAGCAAACAGCAGATCGGCTTCAATGGCTTTTCTCACTTCTGCCCTGCTGGTTCTTTCCCAATCTGTTCGGATGGTACTGCCTTTTGATTCTGTAAGATTCAATGGCACATCTCCCCAAAGAAAAGTAAGGTGACGATATGCCCAAGCCCTTACCAATCTGGCTTCACCAACGATTTGGTTCTTTTCTGCAGCTGACCAATTGATGGCAGGATTCTCTGCCCTGCCAATGATTGTATTCGCCGCATTAATGGTTTGATAAAGCCAGGCCCATAGATTGCTGAGATAGCCCTGTGCTGGGTTCATCAACACACCAAAGCTATTGAACATGCGCTCGGGTGCATTTCCACCTGCAGGAAAAGGAGCATACGCATTGTCTACACCAATGAAGGCCGCAGTGAGGTAAAGGTCATTGGAGCTATTGGAATTGAAACCACCATCTATACCACCTCTTTCACGGCGCACAAGATTATAAAGGCCATATAGCCCTGATTCAAATCCCGCCTTGTTGACGTATAGGTTGTCTGGCGCAATTACTGCCATTGGTTTTTCATCGAGAAAATCTTTTTTGCAACCTGCTGAAATCAGCACAACAAAAGGAAGCAAAACAATTATTTTAACTATATTTTTCATCATTTCAATTTTACTGGTTAGAAGGAAAGATTTACGCCGACAATGACTTCGCGTTGTAAAGGCACTCCCAACTGATTGCTGATCTCTGGATCCAACCCTTTGTAAGGAGTGAAGGTGGCTAAATTTCTGCCGGTCATATAAAGCTTCATGGTATTCACCTTCATATTTTCAAGGGCCTTTCGGGGAAGTTCAAATGCCAAAGAGATGTCTTTGAATCGTGTAAAGTCGGCCTTTTCATAGAACCCAACATTGAACTGATTGGCCAGTGCATCATTGGCGAAATGGGTTCCAGTGGGGTTTTTATCAGACCACCAATCTTTCTTTGTGGTATTGAGCCTTACGTCTCCAAAGACCGCATCATTCTCTGTTGGGTTGTCTTTTGTTATGCCCATCACACCATGGAAAAAGACCATCAATGAAAATTGCTTATACTTGAAATTATTGGTCATCCCCCAGATAAAACGTGGATCAAGATTTCCCAGGATCATCCTGTCTGCCGCAGTATTGATGGTACCATCGCCATCTGCATCCAATACCCTTACATAACCAGGTTTTGCACTTGCCTTTTGCACGGATGCTGCCACTTCTTCAGCTGACTTGAAAACGCCATCATACTTCAATCCATAGATGACACGAATGGGCTTTCCAATGAACCAGCGGTTGGCCAGGTCGTCCTTGCCATCACCATACAAATCAACAATCTTGTTGGTATTGTGTGACACATTCAAGTTGGTTGACCAGGTGAAATCTTTCAACTTAACATTGACCGCATTTAAACTCAGCTCTATGCCTTTGTTAGCCGTCTTGCCGATGTTCTGCAATACACGGGTGAAACCCTGCACGGATGAGATATTCCTTTCCAACAACAAATCCTGGGTTCTTGAACTGTAATAATCCAATGAACCCTGAATCCTGTTGCTAAAAAATCCGAAATCAAGACCAAAGGTCAAAGACTTGGTTGACTCCCATCCCAATTGCTCATTGGCGAGTCTGTTGGGAACATACCCAGTGAGCAAATTGGTGCCATTGAGATAACCTCGTGTACTGAGTGTTGCCAATGACTGATAACTTGAAACTGCCTGGTTGCCATTCAAACCATAGGAGGCCCGTAGTTTTAGGTTGTTGAGGTAAGTTTTGCCAGCGGCAAATGCTTCATTGCCGATATTCCATGCCAATGCAAAAGAGGGGAATAAGCCATACTTGGTATCGTCACCAAATCCTGAATAACCATCACGGCGTGCAGTCACTGTCAAAAGGTATCTGCTGTCATACCCGTAGTTCAAACGTGCCATTTGTGAGAGAATGGATTGGGCAAACTGTGTAGAGGAAGGTGACAGCAACTTTGCTGCACCCATTTGATAATTGGTAAGCACATCATTGGGGAAACCAACGCCAATCAACTGATCCCTGTCAAAATCATTTTTTTGTCCACTGTAAAGTCCTGTAAAATTGACATTGTGTTTTCCAAAAACACGGCTATAATTCAGGATATTTTCAACAGTAAAATTCCTTTCCACTGAATTATAATTCACAGCCCTTCCGCCATTCTCAAAACCTTCTTTTGTTTCTACGCCATTGTATGTTTTGCGTTGATTGTTATCAAACTCAATACCCGTATTGATCTTATAAGAAAGCCCTTTGATAAAAGGAAAATCTATTTTGAGGTTATTGGAACTGAAGACCCGGTAAGAGTTGTCTCTGTTGGTGGCAAGCAAATCGCCCAGCGGGTTGCCGGCAGTATTGTACTCAGGCCATGCATAGATGGTGGGCTTGCCATTTGCGCCATATGCCGTGGTCAATGGATTCATGTAATTGGCCCCGAAATCTCCGGAAAAAGTGGCAGGCAAACCACTCCTGTCCTGAAAAGAAAGTTGTGTAGACGAACCGAGTGACAACCAGGAATTCACCTTTATGTCGATGCTGGGTTTTATCGAATAGCGCTCAAACTTGTCTGCAATAGCAATGCCTTTCACACTGAGGTGAGTGGCTCCGAGATAAAAACTGATCTTGTCTGATCCGCCTGCAACCCCAAGGCTGTGCTGAGATCTTGCGCCGGTCTGTGTTGCAAGATCATACCAATCTACCGCCTTGCCGGCAGTATAAATTTCTTCTTCTGATGCGGTCATTGAATTTGCAGGAATATTCAGCCTTGACTTTTTGAACGCATAGAATTCCCCACCCGTCATCAAGTCAGGTTTGTTGATGATGGTCTGTGTACCGTAGAATCCATCATAGGTTATGTTGAGCTTTCCTTTTTTACCCTGCTTGGATGTTACGATGATGACGCCATTGGCACCCCTTGATCCATAAATAGCAGCAGCGGAAGCATCCTTCAATATGTCGATGGATTCTACATCCGATGGATTGATTTCAGAAATCCCTCCAGTATATGGAATTCCATCCCAGATGATCAACGGGCTGTTGCTAGCACTGATGGAATTCCTTCCACGGATATCGATGGTCAGGTCATTGCCCTCTGCACCACCGGAGTTGGTATTGATCTGAAGGCCTGGAACAGAACCCTGAAGGGCTTGTGCAATATTAGTATTGGGCAATTGCTGCAACCGCTCCTTGGGCACAGAAGCCACAGAACCGGTCACATCTTTTTTGCGCTGCGTACCATATCCCACCACGATGATCTCTTCGGCCTTGACATCGCCACGCTTGAGGGTTAGACTCAATGTTGTTTCTTTGGATACCTTTATCTCTAGGTTTTCATAGCCTACTGATGAGAGAACCAGTATGCCACCTTTTTCAGGCACCTCGATAGAAAAACCACCATCGATGCCTGATGCTGTTCCCTTGCCAGTTCCTTTCAAGAGAACAGATACATTTTGCAGGGCTTTCCCCTCTTCATCGGATACTTTTCCAGAGATAACAAATGGAGGAGGGGTTGCCGGAATATCATTCAGCAAATTCACCGTTTCCCTGTTCTGCACAACAATATTGTTGCCAGAAATTGTATACGTAAATGGCTGGTGGAGGAAGAGCATGTTCAGCGCATCTTTTAGCTCGGCATTATTGAGTTCAAGATCGAGGGGTTTCATCCTGGCCAATTGTTCCTTAGCATAAATAAATCCGTAGCTGGATTGCCGTTCAATTTTTTTGAACGCTTGTTCTGCTGATGCATTTTTGAGGTTCAATGTGATTTTTTGGCTGAATCCTTTTGCACCAACATGAAGGCATCCGAGAACAATGAGAATTGCTGTTAGTTTCATGATCAACAGGTTTTTAAACAGAAGTCTGCCCCTGTAAGGAGGGGGTAAACAAAGCGCGATTTTTTGCATAGATTGCATTCGTTTTGGTTTTTAATAAATTGACTTTACGACGGTCGTTTATGATGAACAACTGAAACGCCTCCGCTCCGTCTGAATCACGGGGCGGTCTTGTTTTGTGTTCATTTGCTATTTCATGACAATAATTTTTTTTCCTTCAATTTTAAAATGAATCAAGTTGGTGAGTTCAAGCTTCTCCAAAAATGCAGAAACATTGACATCCCTTGAGATCTTGGCCACAAACTGATAAGGCACTTCATCCCTGAATTCAACTTCAACATCGTAGTACCGTTCAATTTGCTTCATGATCGATTTGATGTCTGACCCTCCAAAATAAAACTGTCCGTTTTTCCAGGCCATCACTTCATCCGTATCAGTATTTTCCTTCACAGAAAATCCAGCCATTGATACGGAAGCCTGTTGACCAGGAAGCAGGCGCCTAGTGACTTTCCCATTGCCAACATCCACCAATCCAGACAAGAGTGTCACCTTGTTGCTGGCTTCATTTTCATAGGTATTTACATTGAAATGGGTACCAAGCACTTTGACCAGCAATTGATTGTGCTCAACCAAGAAAGGCATATCCTTGTTTTCTGACACCTCAAAATAGGCCTCACCTGTGATGGAAACCCTTCTCTCCTGTCCAACAAATGCAGTGGGATAGGTAATCGAAGAAGCTGCATTCAACCAAACAAGGCTGCCATCCGCCAATACCAGGCGGATCGGTTTGCTTCCTTTCGGCAAAGACAGGGTATTCATGGTGATGGCATCAGATGCAGCACCGGAATATATAATTTCCCCCACTTCGTTTCTCCTAATCTCAATACCTCCTTGTCTTGCAAGGGTTCCATTGACATTATCATCAAGGAAGACGGTCGAACCATCTGCCAGCTTCAGAGTGGCTCTGGCCTGTGTTGGAGGAGCAATGTCATTTGATGGTTTGAGATTGGAAACTTCTGAAGCCAAATCGTTTTGATCAGCAGAATTGGTAGTATAAATAAGATATGTACATAGCAATACACCAACCATGATGGCAGCTGCAGCAATTTTCTTGTAGTGAAATTTATTGGACCTGGAGGGCGCCTTGTCAAGGCCAGACTTCAATTGGTTTTCCTCGATACTTGATCTGATCTTGCCCCATAGTTTCTCCATGTCTGGCCCATCATCGATGTCCACCAATTCATCTACTGAAAGCGTGTCCCAGTGCTCCCGCAGCCAATGCCTGATGAGCAGGTCATTGGAGGGATCCAACAACCAGCGAATGATTTCCTCTCTTTCAACAGGAGAGCATTGGTTCGTAAAGAACCTGCTAAGGCTTGTTTTGTTCATGGCATGCAATGGGTCTATCACTATTACGGGGAAAAAGACCAATACCCCTAGTCTAATAAAAAATAAATATCAAGGAGATCAGGGACCTTCCAAAATCAGTTTCTGAGAAAAATTTTTTAAAAAAGGACAATGCAGCCGTCATATGGCTTTCTACCGTTTTGATTGAAATACCCAGCTTTTCGGCGATCTGTCTGTTCGTTAGTCCTTCATGCCTGCTCAGCACAAAGATTTCTTTTCTTTTGGGGGGAAGTGCCTGCAGGGCTTGCTGGTAGATTGATTCCAGTTGATGGTGGTTAAGCAATGCATCTGCGCTCACTGTTGAAACAATGGAGTCGGTGAACAAGTCAACGGGGAACAAACTTTGCAAACGTTTGGGATTGGTCCGGAAATGGTCCATCACTGACCTGTAGGCAATGGTGAAAATGAATCCCTCAAAAGATTTTTCCGGATCAATCAGGCCCCGTTTTTCCCAGATCCTCAAAAAAACATTTTGAGTGATGTCTTCTGCCTCAACACCAACCTTTAAATAATGTAAGATATACCGGTATACTTTTTTTCCGTACTGGTCAAAAACCTGCCTGAATGCGGTTTCATTTGCATCCCTCAACTGGATCATCAGGTCTTTTTCAAGCTGCATGCTATTTTTGAAATTTACTGAACCGACTTGAAAAATTCCCAAGAATAACGATGCAAATTGATGTCGCCAGGATAGTCGTGTTTGCCACCAATTACCTTCAACAAAACCACTTCTTTTTTTCCGCCGCTATGGCTGTATGATTCAATGCGTTTCCCGTCTTTTGGATCAAGATCAGGCAACAATTTTTTTGCTGGAGCTCCTGTATATCCTGCCAGATCAGCCCAATACTGCAATGACCTTTCGGAAGAACGTACAAATCCAAAATTACCACTGCCCAAGATTACTTCACCTCCATTGTAGGGATTGGTCTTGTCTTCCGTACCATTCACAATCATCACGTTCATGGGTAAGCCAGAGGCGGCACAATCCAGGTTATTGGTATCCGGCAGATTGGCTACAATGGCAGTAATGGCCTTGAATGCAGCAGGCATGGTCAATCCAAGTTTAAAGGCCATGTGGCCGCCACCAGAGGTGCCTACAGCAAAGACCTTTTTCTTGTCAATGCCATATTTTTTGACAAAATAATTGATCATCCCCTGAAAAAAAGCCTGCTCATTGATGTCGATAGCATTGGCTTCTGCAGTAGATTTTTTCCTGCACTCATTCCAGAAATTTTTATAGCCTGAAGGGAAAACTGCAATCATTTTTTCCTGATCAGCAATGTCGTCAAATTCAGGAGCCCTTTTCATCATTGCCGGACCTGAACCACCAGAACCATGCATCACAAATACAAGACTGAAGCCTTTTGATTTAACATTGGGCTTCCTGAAATGAAAATTTCTCCAATGGCCTTCAATCATTATTGAATCAGCAACAATCTTTTTGTTTTTCTCTACCCTTCGTGTAAAATAATTTCCACTATGGTTGGCGCTATCAGCAACTAGTGTAGAGGGTTGCGCAAAAGATGCCATAAAATTCAGCAGCAGAACGGAGAAAAAAAGAATACGCATGTTTCGTTTTTGCATTGAAATAATTTTACTTCTTCCATAATTTGAAATCATCCCAATAGATGTTGAGTGATTTCCCCTGATCTTCAAATAGGCAATCAGTTTCTTGAAGGTATACATTTTCATCGGGTTGAAATGGGTCACGCCATCAGGGGCTGCATCCGGTGAATTGTGGGTAACATTGGTGACATCAAAGATCATTTCTTTCTTGCCTCCATCGGGTTCAATGGTCATGTAAAACCTTCCATTTTTTGCGTTGCCTTCCTTGAAATAATATTCCAGCGTAAACCATTTGCCAATCGGAACAGCAGTCTTGGCGCCAATTTCAGACCATAGGGTTGTGTACTTCTGACTGCCATCGGCATTGAGCAAACAATCTTGTGCATCAAGAATGAAATGAAGGTCATCTTCTGTTGGAATCAGTTTGCCAATTCCTAGGGTAAGTCTGTAAAGATTCGGTAATGCCCTGTTTTCAGCTGTTTGCAACAAATCCTTATGTGTAAATACCTGGTTGGAACTAAGCAATAGAAGCATTGACAAAACTTTGGGCAATCCGAAAATATTAATGTTGGTTTTTATTTGGGCCAGTATAGGAATCCGCTCACTTTTCTGTTATAACGGGTTGCAGAAGAACTGATTCCTTTCAGGTAGGTGGTTGTCTCTGGAAAAGCCAGCAACAATTCCTCCAATGCATAGACAGAAGATGAGGGCACGTAGGGTTTGTTGTAGTCTGTCCTTGTTTTGTCAGGTGCATAATTTGTTTTCACAAATTCAATGTGAACGTTGTTGATCGGATCGATCAGAAAAGGTTTCCAATAGTTCATCATGTCTTGCACAGAAACATTGATGTTGTTTTTCCTGTTCTTGAATATGTTCATGGCGTCAGACCCTTCGAAATATGCCTTGGCTTTGAATATTCTGGCATAAAACGCCAGGTTATAGGCATGATAGGCAAAAGCATCACGGTCAATCAGGTCTTCTGATTTTCCACCAGCCTTCAGGTTGACATTCAACAGTGTGGTATAGGCGCCTGCTGCATAATCCAGTGTAACGGTCGAATTCAACATGTATCCAAGGTAATAGAGAAAACTCAGTCGGATGGTTTCCCAGTTGTTGACCCTTGCAGCAAAATTCCGGTAAACAGACATTTTTGCCAACAGCCAGTTGTCAATCTTGTTCTTGTCTGCAACAGCAGTGCGGCTCCTAATAACTGAATAGGCTTCAAAAAAGCCCAGATAACTAGATTCATTAGGGATATGTGTTGTAGCAATATTGCCGGCATTCACCCAAGCAAGCAGTGTGCTCACCACCTTGTCAAAATAGGGCTTTGCCTCATCAGGGCTTTTCTCATACAACATCAGCCAACGCAGGGCAAGCATCTTACAATCTGAAGCCTGGTTGGAGATATTGGTAAAATTATTGGCATCGCACTCAACAAAAGGAGAGGGCGGTTTAGACAATGCTGAAAGCGAAGGGGAATTGATGATAGTGGCTACCGCACCAGCCATCTCAGTATTGATGGGAACTTGCTCTTTTATGTATGCCAATGTCAATGAGTCGACCAGTAGATTAACCGGAAACCTTGTGTCCGCAGGGGCTGTAGGAGTTGGTACAACGGGCACCACTGGTACAACCAGGGTTTGTTGTTCATTTTTTTTGCATGCAGTAAAAAACACCAAGACAAAAAAAATGAACCCTATCGTACTGAATATGCATTTCATTTGTCTGGGTTTAAAAGCCAATTCCGAGTCACAAAAGCCTCCCCCGAAATCATGAGATGAGGTTTTTGCCTTATATCCACACTTATTGACTTGTATATTTAATTGTTGTTTTATCGGCGATTAATGTCGTTAAATCGAATTTAACTAAACTATTTTAGTTAGTAAAATATAATTACTACGGCTAATATCTCCGCTATTATTGATTTTATTAAACTTATACTAAACTAGCTAGATTCTCAGTTGCCATAAACTTACTCTTCCAGTTCTGCTTTATAACGCGAAAATACAATTGGATTAATTAGACTAATTTCTTTAAAAAACTGACCTTAGTATTGTAAAAAATGTTTTCCATTTATTACTTGAATTAAGATATTTAAGATGACTAAGAAAAATGAAATAAAACTATTTGAACAGACTCAAGTTCGCAGTTTATGGAATGCCGAAAAAGAAAAGTGGTATATGTCGATAGTCGATGTTATTGCTGTTCTTACAGAAAGCAAAGATCCAAATGCATACTGGCGAAAACTTAAATAAAGGCTAAAAGAGGAAGGAAATGAAACCGTGACGAATTGTCACGGTTTGAAAATGATGGCGCAGGATGGAAAAATGAGATTAACCGATGTTGCCGATACAGAACAATTGTTTCGATTGATACAAACAATCCCTTCTCCTAAAGCGGAACCATTTAAATTATGGTTGGCTCAAGTAGCCTCAGAGCGGTTAGACGAAATGCAAGATCCTGAATTGAGCATAGATAGAGCGCTAGAGCAATATATGAAATTGGGGTATTCAGAAAAATGGATTACCCAGCGTTTAAAAAGTATTAAAATAAGAAAAGAGCTTACGGATGAATGGGAAAAAAGAGGACTGAAAGAAGGTACCCAATTTGCCATACTTACAGACATCATCACAAAAGCTTGGTCAGAAAAATCAACCAAAGAATACAAATTGTTGAAAGGGCTGAAAAAGGAGAATCTCAGAGATAACATGACCTATACGGAGCTAATACTGCTCTTTTAAATCAAACATTATTAAGTAATTAATTCAGTTCCGTTATCTATTGATGAAACATAATAGGTTAGTGGCAATTCCATTTCCTTTTCATAGTTAACTTTTAAACTAGCAACAAGTTCATCTATTGCATTTTCTTTTACCAGGTTGATTGTACAACCACCAAAACCACCACCCATCATTCTTGCACCTATCACATCAGGGTTATTTCTAACTTTATCAACGAGCCAGTCGAGTTCTTTACAACTCACTTGATACATTTTACTTAACCCATCATGGGTGGCAAACATTTGCTTTCCCAACTCAACAAAATTTCCATTTTGAAGGTATGTACAACCCACTACCAATCGGTCTATTTCCTGCACAACATAGCGGCTTCGTTTATCTATGAGTTCATCCTTTGTTAATACATAATTATTCAGCATCTCCTCTGTTACATCACGCAAAGAATTTATTCCATGCATATTTTCACTCACCCACTCCACAGCAGTTTTACATTCTTTTCTTCGGTTATTATATTCGGAAGAAGCCAGTGAATGTTTTACGCTGGTATTTAATAAAAGAACTTTGATTCCATCAAGTTTAAATGGCACGTATTCATATTCCATTGAACGGCAATCCAGCTTAATTAAACAATCTCTCTTCCCCATCATTGATGCAAATTGATCCATTATGCCACACATTACCCCTGCATATTCATGTTCCGCCTTCTGCGCCATCTTTACCATGTCGAGCTTTTCTATATTTGTTTGCAGTAATTCATTTAAAGCAAAAACAGTTGCACACTCTACAGCAGCAGAAGATGATAATCCCGCACCAATCGGAACAGTGCTAGTCAATACCGCATTAAAGCCAGGTAGCTTAATACCTCTTTGTATAAATTGTGCTGCAATCCCAAGAATATAGTTTGGCCAGCTAATATCACCAACAGGTTGTAAGTCTCTAAGGTTAACAGAAAATTTTTGATTCAAATCCATTGCTACCAGATGAATCTCATCATCATCACGAAGTGATACTGCTAAATATGCTGCTTTATCTATAGCGGCAGGTAAAACAAACCCTTCATTATAATCTGTATGCTCACCAATTATATTGATACGGCCTGGGGAACGGACAATGATGGGTTTTGCTTGAAATTGATCCTGGAAAACGTTTTTTAAATCTTCTATTATTTGCATTCGATCAGTTGTTAAATTGAATATGAAGTCTTATGTATTGCATGGTTGATCTTTCTTGTTACTTAGTTGGTTGCTTTTGTTTGAATTTACTAATCATCAAATTCATGATATAATCATCTTTTTGAAGGCATTATTAAATTTTTTTCGACAGAAAATCGAAAAATTGTTTTTGTTTCGTACTGTTCTCCTGGATTAAGTATGATAGATGGAAATAGATTCTGAACTGTAGAGTAAGGATAGCTTTGTGTTTCCATAGCAAAAGATTCCCTGTATTTTATCGGCATTCCTGATTTACCTGTATCTGCACCATTAAAAAAATTGGCACTGAAAAAATGAATACAGGGCGCGCGTGTAAAAACTTCCATTTTTCGTCCACTGTTCGGTTCTACTACAGTTGCGGCTAAGGTTACATTGTTTTTCTTCTTTTTGTTTAAAACAAAATGATGATCATACCCAGCTGCAAATTTCAATTGCTCGTTAACATTTTCAAAACTCAAACCCTTACCTATGGTTGTCATTTTTCGGAAATCAAATGGTGTTTCCTTTACTTTATACTTTCTACTTACAGCCATTTTTTCTTCATTGACAGGACAGATATAGTCAGCATTTATTTTAAGTAAATGATCACTAATTAATCCACCATTCTCTCCCGCCAAATTAAAAAATGCATGATTCGTAAGATTAACGGGGGTGCTTTTATCTGTTGAAGCCTTATACTCCATTACCAATTCATTTTTTCCATTTAATATATAAGTAACTTCTGTCATTAGATTTCCAGGATACCCCATTTCGCCATCAACAGATAAATAAGTTAATACCAATGCAGTATCACTATGAGATTTAACTTCCCAAACCTGATTGTGAAAACCTTTGGAACCGCCATGCAGGTGATGATTACCGGCATTTAATTGCAGGGGATAAGCATACCCATTCAAGTTAACCATGCCATCTTTAATTCGTCCAGCTACTCTTCCAATCATTGCTCCGTGATAAACAGCCTTTGCATTGAGATAATCATCAATACGCTTAAAACCCATTACAATATCAGCTTTATTGCCTTTTTTATCTGGTACATATAAGCTGACCACTCTTGCGCCATAATTGGTTATGGCCATGCTTAAATTGCCATTTTTTAAAAAATATAAACTGATATTTTTACCATTTACTTTTTTTTGAAAGTCTTCAATTTTTAATGCTGTATAATTATCATTTTTTGAGGTCTGACCAAATACGTTGTTGTAACCGGCACTTAAAAAATAAATTGCCAGAAAGAAATTTTTGATGTTAATATATTTCATAACACAATTGCCTGTCATTCGATTTTTTGAAAACAATATTTATTTATACCAGTTGGGCGTAAAATTTCAATAAAATTTACTTTCGGTTATGCATTCTAATCGAATTTATTTAAGTTCTATTTTTTCAACTTTTTTATAATCTTTTCCCCTAATCAATTCAAAATCCTTTACCATTGCTTTTAATAAACTAGCTTGTGATTTTGCCAAGTTATTTTTTTGGCTGATGTCTTCTTTCAAATTATACAATTGATATTCATCTGAATTCCCCAATTCTATATTTACTTCTTCCAGTATGGAATCGCCTCCATAAGGTGGGATCATCAACCAATCGCCTTTTCGAAAAGCCGTTTTGGTATTTGCCTCAATGATGAGACTTTTTCTTCCATTATTACTCGTACCCATAAAAACGTCAATCATATTTTGGCTATCCGTAATCTTCAATTTTTCTCCCACAAGTGCACCAATTGATGCAAGAAGATCCATTTGGCAAACCATGGCATCAGAAACTGATGGGTTTATTGATCCTTTCCAGTAGATAAAAAAAGGAACTCTTGTGCCAGCCTCAAGCAAGCTGTATTTACCTCCACGAAGAGGCCCATTGGGGTTGTGGTTACCTAATTTTTCAACCGCATCGTCGAAGTATCCATCATTTAAAACCGGACCATTATCACTTGTAAAAACGATCATCGTATTTTCCAATATATTCTCGTTTTTCAAGGTTTTAATAATTTCTCCAACACACCAATCTGCTTCAAGTATGACATCTCCACGTGGACCTAAACCCGATTTTCCTTCAAACCTAGGATGAGGTGTACGGGGAACATGCGGTTGATTCATGGCATAATACAGGAAAAATGGATTTTCATCGTGAGATATGATAAAGGATTTTGCTTTTTCAAGAAAATGGTCAGCAAGATCTTCATCTTTCCAATTTGCACTTCTGCCACCTTTGACAAAACCTATTCGGGGAATGCCATTCACAATTGAACTATTATGTCCATGATGCCATTTCATTTTCAATAACTCCGGATTAGACTTTCCAGTAGGTTCTCCTTCAAAGTTTTTTTCGTAATCAACAGCAATAGAATCTTTAGCACTTAAGCCATCCACAAACCCATTGTTTATATATACGGTCGGTACACGGTCTTGTGTAGCAGCCATTATATATGCATAATCAAATCCAACCTCATTGGGACCAGGAGTTATTTTTTTATTCCAGTCAACAATTCCTGTACCTAAACCAAGATGCCATTTGCCTACAACAGCAGTTTTATACCCTGTTTGTTTTAATATTTTTGGCAGGGTTTGCTGTTCTGTGCCAATCAATAATGGCGCTGAACCTGGTAATATTTTTGCGTCTTTGTTACGCCAAGGATAAACACCAGTAAGCAAGGCATAGCGGCTAGGTGTACATGTTGCAGAAGATGCGTAGCCATTTGTGAACTTTACTCCGCCTTTGGCCAGCATGTCTATATTAGGTGTTTTAATGGCCGTAGCACCATAGCAACTCAAGTCACCATAACCCAAATCATCAAGATATATAACTATAATATTAGGCCGGCTTTTTAGTTTGGGCGATTTATTTTGTGAAAACCCCGTTGTAATAAAAATAACCAACAGAAGAAACAAAGCATTAAATGTTCTCATTGTTTACCCTTTCGATTTAGTTATTTTATTTTTTTTGATTAGCGGAAACAGTTCTGACTCAATATGGGCTGATTTAGCCATATTGATAAAATCATCTTTAAGTTGTGGCATTGTAGATGCCAGGTCATTTTTTTCAAATGGGTCTTTTGATAAATTATAAATTTGAACTGATGGGCGTTGAACATTGCTTTCATATTTTATGACTGCCTTCATATCTCCTTTTCGGATACCAACTGATTGGTCGCGTTCCCAATAGAGATATTCATGCTCAACTTGCTCCTTTGGTTTTCCCAATAATGTTGGAAGAAATGAAATACCATCAATCTTATCCGGATTTTTTACATTGAGAATTTCAGCACAGGTAGGTAAGAAATCCCAAAATGCAGAAATATGAGTTGATGTTGACCCTGGTTTTATTTTATCTTTCCAGTAAGCAATTAAAGGAGTTTTAATTCCGCCTTCGTATACTTCACTTTTTCTTCCGTGCAATTGTCCACCGGTATGAAGATAACTATCCTCATCAGGAGTAAGTGCAGTTCCATTGTCGCTTGAGAAGATAATTAACGTATTATCCAATAGGTTAAGCTTTTTTAGTTTAGCAATAATTTCTCCTACCTCAGTATCTAGACGAGAAGTTAATGCTGCATATTTTGGTACTGAAAACTCCTCAGTGTTAGCCATACCTGCCTTTATCCCTGTTTTTTTTGCATAATATGCTAGAACCGAATCGTCTGGCTGATGATAAGGTTCATGTGGCAATGTTGGTGCGAAATATAGGAAAAAGGGATTATTTTTATTTTTGTCAATGAAATTCAATGCTTCATCCTTTATCGTATTGGCACTATAAATCGAAAAAGGATTTTTCATATTCTGAAAAATGGTAACAGAATCATCATTACTACGCATGTAATGTGTAAAATAATCATGCGCATGCCGTTGACAATTGTAACCGTAAAACTGATCAAAGCCTTGTTTATTTGGTGAACCCTCTGAGCCTGGATACCCCAAGCCCCATTTCCCAAATGCACCGGTTTTATAACCTGCGCCCTTTAACAATTCTGCAACTGTTACTTCGTTTGTTGGTATGGGTACATTTCCTTCGAAAGGAAGAGGTTTGTTGTCCCTTACCCAAGCGTGTCCAGTGTGCTTCCCTGTCATCAGAGACCCACGGGAGGGGGCACAAATATTTGAACCACTATAATGGTTCGTAAATTTAATTCCCCCTTTTGCCAACTTATCGATATTGGGAGTTTCAATCACTTTCCCTCCGTAACAACCGAGTTCAAAATAACCCATATCATCCGCCAAAATGTAAACAATATTGGGTTTATTGTTCTTTTTTTCAGTTTTTTGACCTTTGACGTTGTTACAAAACAGAACAATCAACAAACCTGCGAATGCTGTAAATAGATTGCAAACTTTCATTACTTAATATTTTTATATTTAATTTTCACCTTCTTTTTCTACCCAGTTAGGCGGTATGGGGACAGTAGGTTTCCCAAATTTTTCCAAGAATTTTTTGTACATATCATAATATTTTTCTTTGTACATTTTCTTCATTTTTTCTTCCCTTATCTGGGGATAATAATCAAAAATGTCACCCATACCTAAAGCCCTTGGGTCTTTTTGATTCGTTAAAGCCTTATCCATTGTAGATTTAAGATCTTTTACAATAGAAGCAAACAAAGGATCAGCAGCTAAATTATTGATGCAATCGGGATCCATTACCACATCATAAAGTTCATCAGCCGGTCGTTTCCCAAACGCAAGCGAGTAATACTTATAATCGGGATCTGTTTCCTTCAGGCCTGTTACATAGGATTTAGTAGGAGAGTCATCCGTATTATTATATCCGTATTCCGGATCACCAGCTGGCCATCTGTTGGGCTTGTAGTTATGGGCGTAGAAGTATCTATCTGTTCTTATTGCCCTTGAAGGATAACCAACATTAATTTGGTCACCTTCTACCCGACCCATGTCATGGCGTTCTTTACCCACCAATGAAAATTGTCGTTTTTTATCAACTCTTCCAGATTTGTCGGAAAGCAAAAGATTGAGAAAGCTTTTCCCTGTCATTTGCTGGTGAGGTTTCAATTCAGCGGCTTCCATTAATGTAGGAGCAACATCTGGGAAATTTATAAAGTCCGTAACAGTTCTGCCCGGCTTTATCTTATCCCCCCAGCGGACTGCAAATGCTACATGAAAATCTTCATCATATATCTGCCCTTTTACACGGGGAAACGGCATGCCCTGATCAGAAGTTACGATGATGATGGTATTATCGAGCAGGCCACGTTTAGACAAGGCGTCAAGTGCTTTCCCAATCATCATATCATGGTATTCGACCTCTACACCATAATCAGCCAAATCCCCTCGCACCAATTCATTATCCGGTAAAAATTCCTGAACACTTACTTTACTCAAATCTTTGCCAGCTTTCTTATAAGAATCCTTTTCGTATTTGCGATGCGCTTCGTGCGTTCCGAACCAAAAACAAAATGGCTTATTTTGATCCCTTTTATCGAGGTATTGCTCAAAATTGGAAGTATAATCTTTGTTGCTAATTCCACTGTAAGGAGGCTTTAAAATAAAATTATTATACTCCCAACCTGCAGGATTGTGTTCCCCGTAATATACTCCAGGGCCCCAACCTTTTCCAGTAAATCCAATAGTATAGCCATTGCTTTCTAGCAATTCTGGATAAAATTTCCATTTAGGCGGCATAACCGGAATATGATTTGCGGCTTCTTCAAGTTGCCAAGAGTAACGACCTGTTAAAAAACAAGCGCGTGAAGGCGAACATTTAGGATTTGAAACATAAGCATTGGTAAACAAAACGCCTTCATGAGCGATACGATCGAAATTTGGGGTTTTAATGTATTTACTACCATAAACTCCCATACTTGTTCTGGAAATATCATCAGCCATAATAACCAAAATATTCGGTCGCTTATTTTGCCCTATTACTGAAACTGATAAAAATAAACCAAATAAAAGAAAAACATATTTTATATTCTTGGCAGATCGTTTGTTCATTGTCTGAAATTTCTATTTAAATAATTTAAATTTCTTTAACCATGATATAGATGATTGAATTTATGTTAACTCTTTTTGTTCAATTCAATCAAGTGAAATATCGCTATACCGTTACTATTTGTACGGATAAAAATATCAGCGTTATTTTCTCCTCTGTTATTAAAAAAAGGGTCCTCCAAAAGAAAAGTTTTCTCTTTCCAAATGCCTGAATTAGTATTTTTTATTGAAAATGCCTTTTTGTTTTTAGCATCAAGCGCATCATACAATAATGTCCATTCAGCAAGACCCTCATCAAGCCAAACAATACGAACTTCAATACTTTTTGATTTGACTAAAAAATTATCATCAACATCAAAATAAATGGCTTTGCTTTTATTATTAGTATTGATTGATCGGGAAAATTGACTGTAGACACTTTCTGGTGGACCCTTATGCCACCAACCAGTACTTGTAGATTCAGGATCAATCTGGGTTAAAAATCGGCTGTAGTTTCCGGGGGATATTCCCCAACCAACATCATTATAATCCTGACGCTTCCTATTAAGCATGCCTTCACCAATGGCCTTTTCTGGGTCACCTTGAACGGCTCCAAATACTTTAAAATCCTCCGCAATTTTCATGTAACGTGAAATATTATTCTTGGAAGCTTCTCCATATTTAGGTACGGGAAAAGCGATTGTATCAGATGCATCCAACCCTTTTTGGAAGGCACAAAAAGCAGATTGAGCAGTTGCAGGATCATGTTGTCCTGCATATTTATTGAAAAACTTCAAAGCTGGTTCAAATTGTTTCCCTTCTGACGCTTCTGCAGGTACATTCCACATATCAAGTCCGCAGTGTGTAGCAAAAAGAGAAGACCAATAAAAAGCTTGTGCTGGATTTTTCGTACTCCAACCATATACAGCCCACTCTCCATCCTGTTCTCCCCTGGAAAAAAACTGTTTCTTTCTTTTTTGTACTTCCTCTTTAAAATTCTGCCAATTTTGGAGTCTATAATTCGTTTCACTGATGTGATAACCATGGCTGAACATACCGTTCTTAAGACCAATGACATCAAAATTGTCCAACAACCAGTTATATTGAATACCATTATTGGAATCATAATTAACAAGTACCGGCTTTACCATTCCAGCACCAGTATTTTTATCTGTCAAAGCATCTTTTAGAACATCCCATGCTTTGATTCTAAAAGTTCCCCATTGCTCATTTGTAATATTATATTTTGGATCTAGTGGCTTTCCCTTGTAACCTTCGCCATCACCGGTAGAACCTTCTGCAGACTGAATATATAGAATACGTGACTGCAATTCTTTTGGCAACTGTTTTACATATTTGCCAAATTCTGTAAGCATGCGATGATAGAAACTTATGTAATCCTCGTCTAAATAATAGGGAAATGTCTGGTTGCGTTGTTCACCTAATGGATTTAATGTTTTTGTCATTTCCAATTCTGGCACACCATTTTCGTATAACCATCTTGGAGAATTTGGCGCAACCCAAATCATAATGAAAGTATAGAAATCATTGTCCTTGAGTAGTTTCAGTTTTTGTCCAATTTGCTCATCGAAATTAAATACACCAGGTCTGGGTTCTATTTGTGACCATTTTAATATTAATGGAGTACCCTTTATCAAAGGATGACTCGTTTTTGTAACTTTTTCCGGATTCCATCCAGCCCAGCTGTAAACACCCCAGCAATTTTCAGGAAAAGGTGTCTGTGCTTGAATTAAAAATGCAAAAAAGCAAAGAAACCCTGTTGTTATAAGACGAACAAATTTTTGAACTTTCATTTAATGGAGTTTTTGTAAAAGTCTTTTTGCTTTTAATGTATGATCAACATTTCCCGCTTTACCACCTTCCTCACTGTCATTGGCATTATTCTTTCCATTGCTAGGCAATGGAACTGCATCAACTTTTGGAATCAAAGCATGGAATTGTTCTTTGACTTTTAAAATCTCTTTTTTTGTTGAATTGGCTAAATTCTCCCACTCCATCGGGTCATTTTTTATATTATACAATTCCTCAACTATTTCCTTTTTACCCCGATAAATATAATGCCACTCCTCAGAAATTACGGAATGTGACCCCTTACCATCTGTAGTAACGGTAGGATGCCACTGCAATTTAGTGTTGGCAAGTAAAGGGCTGAGGCTTTCGCCATCAATATTATCTTTTTTTGGAAGTTTACATAAATCAATAAGTGTTGGGTAAATATCCATCAGGTTTACATTCCTAAAGCAGAGCTGTTGCTTAGTCATACCTGGAACATGAACAATAAAAGTAGTCTGTGTTGATTCCTTCCACAACTCTGCTTTTCGGAATCGCAGCTTTTCGCCAAGATGCCATCCATGGTCACCAAATAGTACAACGATGGTATTTTCAGCATACTTACTTTTTTTCAAAGCCTCTAACACTACTCCAACACAATCATCTGCATAAGAAGCTGAAGCCATATAAGCTTGAATTGCTTTTTTGAAAAGTACTGGGTCTTCTTGTACCCACTGAAAATCTAGAGATGGACTTGCGTATGTTTCATTATTTTTTGACAAAATATCATC
>Ga0164294_10000718_pt1 | contig 31342 bp, 21 predicted proteins | sample GEODES005metaG_FD_111479 | JGI IMG/M metagenome (GOLD analysis project Ga0164294, IMG submission 111479) | Oligotrophic lake water microbial communities from Sparkling Lake, Wisconsin, USA - GEODES005 metaG | ecosystem: Environmental > Aquatic > Freshwater > Lake | place: USA: Sparkling Lake...
GTTTTCTTGTATTATTTTTAGATGAACGGAAGATTAAATCGATTAACGGCCAAAGTCATCTTGCAAGCGAACGATATCGGATTCGTCAGAAGGGTGATTCGGATCTGTATGTTGCCAAATCTCGGCAACCACTCCCCAGGCATCGAGGCCGATGAGGCGGTGTCTTTCCCCTTGATCCAATTGAATGAAATCTGAATTCTGATAAGTCCCTACGTCTCCTTGTTCGTCCGTGTCTGAAATAGCCACGCCGACAGGCCCTGCGACGACAGTCCAAATTTCAGCTCTACGGAAATGATATTGCCAAGAAAGGCGTTTTTCGGGGGCTACGACTAAAAATTTGGGGCTTAATTTATTAGTTATTTGGATAGAATCCAGACTTAACTGGGGAAAAAATTGTTGGGCAAATTTCCCTGCCTGATCTTCCTGAATCACGAAAAATCCACCCCATGGGCGGGAGTGGTCCTTGTCGACTATCGTATAGCCTTGCGACTGAATATAGGCCTCCACGGAGGAAAAAACATGTTCAGCGGGGGATAAAGCAGGAAAGGAAGAAATCATATAGGGTATATTTTTACAAAAATAAAAAAGACGGGAGAAATCCCCCGTCCTTTTCTGGTTATAACTTATTCAAAGGTTATTTTTTCTCGTCTAACTTCCAACCAGCGCGGTACTCACGCTTCACAAATTGGTTAGCTGCTTCGAAATTTGTAATTCTCATGTTTGCCGCGTCCCAATTGAGCTGCTGACGTCCAATATAATTAGCCGTTCTACCCTCTCCATTACGAAGCATATACGTACGAATAGCGATATTTCCCATTAAAACCGATTCCGTAAACGGACCTGAATAATCGAAACCTGAACTCACTTCCATTTTACCGAAACCTGCTTTACACGCCTCCACCCATTGGGTTTGGTGACCCGCAGGACCGTCTTTAACGCGAGCATACGTTACTTTATTGGGTAATTCCGCTTCTGGAACTTGCTTCCCATTTTTAAATACTTTTGGATACATTCCGTAAGTTCCGCAGGTCATAATACCTTTAGTTCCAATCAAAATAACACCATTCGTGCCATCTGGATCACCGATTACCTCAGTTGCCGGAATTCCATCCGGATGTGGCGCCCGAAGACCTCCATCGTACCAGGTTAAGGTCACCGCTGATTTATTCCGAGCAGATGCCGCATATTTCAAAGTCGTCATCGACGATGGCGGGCATCCTTCTGGAATCCACTCAGGAACCCAATCTTGTAAGAACACAGATCCCACAGAACATTCTACCGTCAAAGCATCACGAATTCCCAATACCTTAAATGGAGGATCCAATAAGTGACATCCCATATCGCCTAATGCACCTGTACCATAATCCCACCAACCTCTCCATTTGAACGGAAGCAAAGCCGGATTATATTCTCTGTATTTCGCTGGTCCTAACCATAAATCCCAATCCAATTCAGCTGGTGCCGGAGAACCCGCCGATGGATAGGCAATTCCTTGCGGCCAAACCGGACGGTTTGTCCACACTTGTACCGTATGAACTTTACCGATCACACCCGCGTCAAACCATTCCATCATTTGACGTACACCGTCTCCTGATGAACCTTGATTTCCCATCTGGGTAACCACCTTCATGTCTCGTGCTTTTTCAGTCATCATACGCGCCTCGAAAATATCATGCGTCAAAGGCTTCTGTACATACACGTGCTTGCCACGGTTCATCGCCGCCATGGCTATCGTCGTATGCGTATGATCCGGCGTAGACACGATCACCGCATCCACATTTGCCCCTTCCTTTTCCAAGGCAACCCGGAAATCCTTGTAATAATTTGCTTTAGGAAGCTCCTTGCGTGCACGTGCCGACTGACGATCATCCACATCCACCAAAGCCACAATATTTTCAGCTCCTTTATTAAATGAACTCATAATATCCCCGTACCCTTTTCCTCCTGCACCTATCCCCATGATATTTAATTTATCAGACGGAGCGGTAAATCCTTTTCCCAACACGTGACGCGGAACAATGTAAAAACTGGCAGCTGCCAGGGAGGCGTTTTTTAGAAAATCACGCCTTGAATCATTAGCCATAGGTAAATCGTTAAGTTTGTAAATCGGTTTTCTCGAATAGGTAAATTTGCCAAAAAAACTCCGAATTGCAAATCATTTTCTTGATATTTTGCAAAGGAATCTGGGCAATTCACGTAAAACAAAAAGGGGAACGCTTTCGCATTCCCCTTTTCTTGTTCTTTAAAAAAGACTACTCTGCTTTCTTAGATTTTTTCTCTAATTTCTTGATCGCTTGTTCGCGCTCAACACCTTCCATTTGCTCCTTCAATGCAGACAATGCACCGATATCACCCATGGTCGATTTTTCAGCCGTTACATTTGCCGGCTTTTCTGCCGACTTCGTAGCTTTCTTTTTCTCTGGTTTCGCAGCAGCCGCAGCTACTTCTTCAGCCGTAGCCTCTGTAAACGAACGCGTGTGAGATAAAATGATCTTGCGATCTTCTTTTTGGAATTCGATTACCACGAAATCCAATGCCTCACCAATTTCGGCTACGGATTCATCTGCTTTCGTCAATTGCTTCAATGGCGCTAATCCTTCAATACCATAAGGTAATTCTAAGGTAGCCATTTTATCACTTTTCGAAATGACAGTTGCTTTATGCGTCGATCCTAATGTAAATACACTTTCAAACGTATCCCAAGGATTCTCTTCTAATTGCTTGTGACCTAAGGCTAAACGACGGTTATCCGCATCTAATTCGATCACCAACACATCTAATGAATCGCCTACTTTCACGAATTCAGATGGATGTTTGATTTTCTTCGTCCATGACAAATCAGATACGTGAACCAATCCGTCAATTCCTTCTTCTAATTCAAGGAATAAACCGAAGTTCGTCAAGTTACGAACCGTTCCTTTGTGCTTCGTACCGATCGCGTATTTCGCTAATAAATCAGTCTTCGTCCAAGGATCCTCCGTCAATTGCTTGATGCCTAATGACATCTTGCGCTCTGAACGATCTAATGTTAACACAACTGCTTCCATTTCATCGCCCACTTTCAAGAAATCTTGTGGGTTACGCAAATGTTGAGACCATGACATTTCTGACACGTGAATCAATCCTTCTACACCCGGCAATACTTCTAAGAACGCACCGTAATCCGCTACATTCACGATTTTACCTTTTACTTTCGAACCTACTTCAGTCTCCACAGCTAAAGCCTCCCAAGGGTGCGCTTGTAATTGCTTCATACCTAAAGAGATACGTTTTTTGTTTTCGTCGAAGTCTAATACCACCACTTGGATTTTTTGATCCAATTTCAATACCTCTTGTGGGTGGTTGATACGACCCCATGAGATATCCGTGATGTGAAGTAAACCATCTACACCACCTAAATCGATGAACACACCGAAATTAGTCATGTTTTTGATCACACCTTCTAATACTTGACCTTTATCTAAGTTCGTTAAGATCGTCTGACGTTGCGCCTCAAGATCTTTTTCGATTAATACTTTGTGAGAAACGACAACGTTGTCATTCGTATGGTTAATCTTAACCACCTTCACCTCCATGTTTTTGCCTACGAAAATATCGAAGTCACGGATCGGCTTCACGTCAATTTGAGATCCTGGCAAGAACGCCTCGATTCCAAAAATATCTACGATTAAACCACCTTTGGTACGACGCTTCACAAAACCATTGATAATCGTATCTTCTTCCAAAGCACGCTCAATGTTCGTCCAAGCACCCATCACTTTCGCCAATTTACGCGACAAAGTCAATTGACCATTCGCATCTTCTTGGTTCTCAATGTATACTTCTACTTCATCTCCTGCCTTCAAATCCGGCATATCGCGGAATTCAGATGCAGAAACTAATCCATCAGATTTAAATCCAATGTTAATAATTACTTCACGGTCTGTTTTACTCACCACAATCCCCTTCACTACCTCTTTCTCAGTTACCGAATTCAAGGTTGCTTCTATCGCAGCCTCCATTTGTTCTTTCAATTCTGCAGTATAACTACCACCGAATCCTTTACCTTCAACTAAATCCCAGTCGAAATCTTTTGGTTGTTTTGACATAAATTTTTGCCCTGGATACATCAACGTGCTGGGCTAACACGCTGAAATTAAGTGAACTATTTAATTTTAAATAGGGGTGCAAAGATAAATAAAAATATTTCAAATTCAACGGAATTCTTTAAATTCGAATTCCAAAGACCTATAAACCATGAAAAAACGCCTATTGGGGCTCATTTTTGCCCCCATTTTTTGCCTGTCATTTTCCCTTTTATCTCAAAAACCGACTATGTCCATTACATCCAAAGCCTTTGGCAAAACTCCCGCTGGCGAATCCGTTCAGCTATTTACCCTAAAAAATTCCGGCGGCATGGAAGTGCACATCATGAGTTACGGCGGCATTATTACCAAAATTTTAACGCCTGATAAAAACGGAAAAATCGAAGACGTGGTCTTAGGTTTTGAAACACTCGACGAATATATCAAAGACACCCCCTTTTTCGGCGCTACCGTCGGACGCTATGGAAATAGAATCGCCAAAGGTAAATTTACCTTGGACGGCGTTGGATATAATTTACCCATTAACAATAACGGGAATGCCCTGCACGGCGGTTTAAAAGGTTTCGATAAAGTAGTTTGGAAAGTGATTTCGGCCGAAAAAGGCCCTCATGGTCCTACCCTAACCCTCAGCTATACCTCCAAAGACATGGAAGAAGGATATCCCGGAACGCTTCAAGTTACACTTTCGTATGTCTTAACTGAGGCCAACGAGCTTTCCGTTCAATTCAAAGCCACCACCGATAAAGCCACGATCATCAACCTTTGCAATCACAGCTATTTCAATCTAAGCGGAAACACCAAACGCAACATTTTAAATCATACGATGCAATTAAACGCACCGAAACTAGTTGCCGTAGACCAAACACTCATCCCAACTGGACAATTAATCCCAACCGCCGGAACGCCTTTCGACTTCTTAAGCCCCAAGGCCATCGGTTCGCGCATCGACCAGATCGACAACGAACAAATCAAACGCGGGGGCGGATATGACCATTGCTTCGCTTTCGAGAAACCCGCTGGTGAATTTGCGCTAGCCGCCATCGCCCACGATCCCGAATCAGGTCGCACCCTGAAAGCCTTCACCACCGAGCCCGGCGTTCAATTTTACACAGGAAATTTCTTAGATGGCCACCTAACCGGAAAATACGGGGTGTCCTATTCGAAACGCATGGGATTCTGCCTAGAAACGGAACATTTTCCGGATTCTCCGAATCAACCAAGCTTTCCAAGCACCGTGTTAAGACCCGGTCAAAACTATTCGACGAGAACGGTGTATCAGTTTTTGGTGAATTAAAGGCCTTTCGCCTCCTCCCAAAACACATCCATTTCTGCTAGCGTCATGTCTTGAAGGGCCTTCCCCATTTCGGAGGCCCTTTTTTCTAGGTGCTGAAAACGTTTGATGAATTTTTTATTCGTCCGCTCCACAGCTGTTTCTGGATTTATATCAATAAAGCGAGCAAAATTCACCAAACTAAAGATCAAATCACCCAATTCCCCTTCCGCCTCCACTCGTTGCTCCAAGCTTAATTCTTTGCCCACAAAAGTCTCCTTAAATTCCCCCAATTCCTCCTCTACTTTTCCCCATACCTGTTCTTTTTCCTCCCAATCAAATCCTGCGCCACGCGCCTTTTCCTGAATCCGCATCGCCTTTACCAAAGCCGGCAAAGATCCCGGAACACCGGATAATACCGATTTATTGCCTTCTTTGAGTTTTAAGGATTCCCAATTGGACTTCACCTCTTCCTCCGTCGTCGCCACCACATCCCCATAAACATGCGGATGCCTTGAAATCAATTTCTCGCAAATCCCATGCAATACATCCGTCACATCAAAGGCCCCTTTCTCCGCACCTATTTTACTATAAAAAACCAAATGCAAAAAAATATCCCCAATCTCCTTTTTGATCTCCGTCAAATCCCCCTCCATAATCGCATCCGATAATTCATAGGTTTCCTCAATCGTCAAATGCCGCAAGGAATCCAAGGTCTGTTTCTTATCCCATGGACACTTTTCGCGCAAATCATCCATGATGCACAACAATCGATCAAATGCCTCTCCGGCCGCAGGATATCTCATTTTTACGGATTTAAACTATATACGCGAACATAATCAATCTGAAATTTGTTCGGAAAAATCGTGTCATCTACCCCTTTTTGGCCTCCCCAATTACCGCCAACAGCCATATTAATCAGCACATGTTGCTTCTTGTCAAAGGGCCATTCTTCCCAACCCTTTCCCGAATTCTCAAAATAAAAATATTGCTTGCCGTCAATAAAGGCCTGAATTGTTTTGGGCGTCCACTCAATCGAATACACGTGAAAAGCCGTATCAAAATCATCAATTTTCGTAGTCGACGTCTTTTGCGTACCAATCACATGGTTAAAGGACTTCGTATGTACCGAAAAGTGCATCACCGCTGGGTCAAATCCCACATGTTCCAAAATATCAATCTCCCCATTATCCGGCCAAAATTGTGTCCCATAGTCCGACTGACTGCCTAACATCCAAATCGCAGGCCAGTTGCCCCGTCCCGCCGGAACCTTCGCACGCACTTCCACTTTTCCGTACAACATATCCTTCTTGCCCTTCGTCACGATCCTGGCTGAAGTATAATTCTTCCCGCCAAAACTTTCCTTTTTCGCCTCAATTGTCAAAATACCATTCTCAATATGCGCATTGTCAATGTCCGCATCCGTATAGTATTGTAACTCGTTATTGCCCCATCCTGAACCTCCTACATCATACGACCAAATCTTCGAATCCGGTAATCCTGGTGTATCAAATTCATCCGACCAAACGGGCGTTGCACTAAAGCTATAGACCTTTGGCGGTGCTGCTGGTGTTTGCGTGATGACCGGGGGTGCTGGAGCAAGCGTTTCAGATGATTTACAGGCCAAGGACGTGGCATATAAAAAAAGGCTTAGACTTAAAATTTTAATTCGCATGGGTTCAATTTTTGTGCCCAAAAATAAAGAGATTCATTCGCAATCTCCGCATGTCCTACGTTTTAATTGAGTATATTTAATGTCTCATTTTTCCCCACATGGATTTTCAACTTACCTCATCGTATAGCCCTACCGGCGACCAGCCAGAAGCGATTCGCCAACTGGTCGATGGGATTTCCAAAGAAGAAAAATGCCAAACGCTTTTAGGGGTTACCGGTTCCGGAAAAACATTTACGATTGCGAATGTGATTCAACAGATCAATCGGCCTACGCTGATTTTAAGCCATAACAAAACCCTCGCGGCCCAATTATACGGGGAATTCAAACAATTTTTTCCGGAAAATGCCGTCGAGTATTTCATCTCCTATTACGATTATTACCAGCCGGAGGCCTTCATTGCCTCGACCGGAACCTACATCGAAAAGGATTTGTCGATCAACCAAGAAATTGAAAAATTACGCTTAGCCACCACGTCCTCACTCATGTCCGGTCGGCGCGACATCATCGTCATCGCTTCCGTTTCCTGTATTTACGGCATGGGGAATCCGGAAGAATACCGAAATTCCATTCTGCGCATTGGCGTGGGAGAAGTCGTATCGAGAAACCAATTTTTGTTTCGCTTAGTCGAAATTCTGTATGCTCGTACGGAGGGTGAATTTTTGCGCGGAACGTTTCGGGTAAAAGGAGACACGGTGGATATCTTTTTGGCCTATGCGGATTTTGGCTATCGGATTATCTTTTTTGGGGATGAAATCGAGGAGATCCATCGAATCGATCCATGGACCGGCAAAAAAATCTCTGCGGAAAAAATGATTGCCATTTTCCCGGCGAATTTATTTGTGACCGGACGCGAAACGTTGAACAATGCCATATCAGATATTCAGGCGGATTTGGTGAAACAAATCTCTTATTTCGGGTCGGATGGCCGACTCGCCGAGGCGGAGCGGATTAAACAACGCACGGAATTTGATTTAGAAATGATGCGCGAGCTGGGCTATTGTTCCGGCATCGAAAACTATTCCCGCTATTTCGACCAGCGCAAGCCGGGCCAAAGACCCTTTTGCCTGCTCGACTTTTTCCCAGAAGATTTCCTCATGGTCGTGGACGAAAGTCATGCCACCATGCCCCAAATCCGCGCCATGTGGGGCGGCGACCGTTCTAGAAAAGAATCTTTGGTGGAATATGGCTTCCGACTTCCTTCGGCCTTGGATAACCGGCCTTTGACTTTTCAGGAATTCGAAGACCTGATTGGCCAAACGATTTTCGTTTCCGCCACGCCATCCGATTATGAATTAAGACAATCCGAGGGCGTCGTGGTGGAACAAGTGATTCGCCCGACAGGCTTATTGGATCCTGTGATCGAGGTGCGGCCGACGAAAAATCAGATCGACGATTTGTTAGACGAAATTCATGGTCGGATAAAAAGTCAGGAGCGCGTATTGATTACGACCTTAACAAAGCGAATGGCGGAAGAATTGTCGAAATACTTAGACCGAGTGGGCATAAAATGCCGCTATATCCATTCGGAAATTAAATCCTTAGAACGGGTCGAAATTTTAAGGGAATTAAGACTCGGCGTTTTTGATGTATTGGTGGGGGTTAATTTACTTCGCGAGGGTTTGGATTTACCAGAGGTGTCTTTGGTCGCCATTATGGATGCCGACAAAGAAGGCTTTTTGCGAGATATTCGATCGCTGATTCAGACGATCGGTCGGGCTGCGCGGAACGAAAACGGGAAGGTGCTGATGTACGCGGATCGAATGACGGGCTCGATGGAGAAGGCGATTTCAGAGACAAATCGTCGGCGTGCGATCCAAATGACCTACAATGAAAAACATGGGATTTCGCCGAAAACCATTTGGCGTAGTCATGATGAAATTATGGAGCAGACGTCCATTGCAGATCGGATGGCGAAGCCGATGAAACGCTATGCGATAGAATCTGATCAGGTACAACATGCAGCAGATCCGCTATTGGCCTATTTGCCGAAGAAAGAATTATTGAAACAAAAAGAATCCATCCGCAAAGAAATGGAAAAGGCGGCCAGGGAATTGGATTTCCCGCTAGCCGCCAAATTCAGAGACGAATTACTCGCCGTCGAAAAAATGATTACAGAAAAAGCCTAAGCCTTATTCCGCGATGTAGGGATAATCCTCCTGCACATACACATCCTTGTAAGCCTCTGATTTATCAGGGAAGGGAGATGCCTCCGCATAATCAACTGATTCTTGCACCAAAACCTTGATTTTTGCATCGATTTCATCCAATTCGGCTTGGGTCAAGATATTATTTTCCAAAATCGTATATTTCACCTGCTCGATCGGGTCGCGATCTTTGTAGGCTTCAACTTCTTCTTTAGACCGGTATTTTTGTGGATCGGACATCGAGTGACCGCGGTACCGATACGTTCTGAATTCCAAAAAGGTAGGTCCTTCCCCTGCACGAGCACGCGCCGCAGCCCGCGAAACTGCTTCGTGAACGGATTCTACATTCATGGCATCGACTGGCTCAGATGGCATATCATAGGCCTCACCGATCGTATATAATTCGGTTACATTGGACGTCCGTGCCACGGAAGTTCCCATGGCATAACCGTTGTTTTCTACCACAAAAATGACAGGTAATTTCCAAGTCATGGCCATGTTAAAGGTCTCATGCAAAGCGCCTTGGCGAACGGCCCCATCACCGAAATAACAAACAGATAAATTACCTGTTTTCTTATATTTTTCAGCAAAAGCAAGGCCCGCTCCCAATGGAATTTGAGCTCCTACAATCCCGTGACCTCCTACGAAACCTACACTTTTATCGAAAATGTGCATCGAACCGCCTTTGCCTTTGGAGGCGCCGGTGATTTTTCCGTATAATTCGGCCATAATCGCGTTAGGAGAGGTTCCTAAGGCTAAAGGAATCCCGTGATCGCGGTAGGCAGTGATGTATTTATCGCCTTCGATGAGGGCAGATTTTGAACCTGAAGAACAAGCTTCTTGGCCTATGTATAAGTGACAAAAACCTTTGATTTTTTGCATTCCGTACAATTGACCGCATTTTTCTTCGAATTTGCGTTGTAATTGCATCGACTCGTACCAGTACTTGTAGGTCTCTTTGGAATACTTCGGCGCTTGTGTTTCTTTCTTTGCCATCGATTAAATCGGATATGAAATGAAAATAGAGTACGAAATTATAACAAAACCTTGTAGAAGCCAAAATTTGCAAGAAATTAGGTTCTAGCCAGCCAAAAAATCACATTAATTTTCTTTATTTTTACATTTTGCGCCAAATGTCCCTCCTTCATGTACCTTAAATCATTACAGGTCAAACAGTTTAAATCCTACGAAGAGGCACAATTCGAGTTTATCCCGAACATAAATTGTATCGTGGGCGAAAACGGCATCGGCAAAACAAATTTATTAGACGCGATTCATTTTCTTTCCCTGACCAAAAGCGCGCGAGGCATCGCGGATCCACTTTGCATCAAACATGACGCAGACTATTTCATGGTACAAGGGAATTTTGTTTTTCTGGCCAATGAAGCTACTAAACAAGCGACCAGCGAAACTCAGATCATGTGCGCAGTACAAAAAGGTCTTAAAAAATCGCTTTTGCGAGATCAAAAGCCCTATCCACGTTTGGCTGACCATATCGGGAATTTCCCCATTGTCCTCATGGATCCGCATGATACGGATATCGTACGAGAAGGAGGCGAGGAGCGAAGACGATTTTTTGATGGGATGATGTCGCAGCTTGATCGGGCATTTTTGGAACATTTAATTCGCTATAATCGGATAGTCCAACAACGAAATATGCTCCTCAAACAATTCGCAGAACGAGGAAGCATCGACCGAATTCAATTGGCCAGTTACCACGAACCCATGGCGGAACTTGGCGAAAAAATCAATCAGGCACGCATCGACTTTTTGGCTGATTTTAGCCCCCGTTTTCAAGCCCATTACGCAGCGCTTTCGGATGATCGGGAAGCCGTGGAAATTCGATTAGAGTCCGGTTTTCCGGCGGGTCAATTTACTGAGGCGCTCTCTGCGGCAGAAGGGATGGATTTAGCGGCCCAACGAAGCACCGTCGGGCCACACCGAGACGATTTTACCTTTGAAATCAATGCGTTTCCTTTGAAGAAGTTTGGGTCTCAGGGCCAACAAAAAAGTTTTGTCGTCGCCATGAAACTCGCACAATTCGATGCTCTGGCAGAAAAAAAACCGAGAAAACCCTTGCTTTTGCTGGATGATATTTTCGACAAATTAGACGATCGGCGCATTCAGCGATTAATCGAAATGATGGCCGAGGATCATTTTGGACAGGTCTTTATCACTGACGCGAGGCCGGAACGAACCAAAAGCTTGTTGAAAAATCTACGCACCAAGATTCAATACATTTCCCTTTAATTCAGTGCTTGAGCGATGGTGCTCGTAAATGCTTCGACTGAATTTTCTGCCGCGATTTTTTGGGCATTATTGGCCGAAAAGGGAATCTTATTTTTAAGAATTGTTTTCAGGCCGGCGGCTACGGCGGTAGAGGAGGTGGCATCCACGGTTAAACCGAGCTCATGCTGGGCCAGCATTTCCCCAATCATCCCCGTCTCTGTCGCAAAAGAAGGTTTCCCAGCTTGTGCGGCGCGGATTAAGACCGAACTCATATTGAGGAAATTTTGATATAAAATCAAGATGAAATCGGCAGATTCAAAGGCGATTTGTACCTCGGGTGCCGACATATACCCATAAGCCCGACGCACCTCCAATGCCGGCAATGCGGCTATTTTTTTCTCCAATTTTGCTTGATAGGCAGCGGGTATCGAACCCACCAAAAACAGGCATAGTTTTTCAACTTCAGCAATAGGCAAAGAGGCACAGGCATCTAAAAATACATCTAAGCCTTTTCGGTCGTCCAAGTACCCAAAACAAAGGGCTACTTGTTTATGCGCCGGTAAATCGTATTTCTTTTTAAATGTCTCACGTGCAGCCTTCGAAATTTCAAAAGACTTCACTGGATCCATTAAAGGGTGAATTTGAACCGAATGAGACAGTCCATTCATATAGGGAATGAGGCCCTTTACTAAGCAAAAAAGATGTTGGATTTGCCCCGATTGAAGCACACGGGCTAACATCCATTTTTTAATCCGCGGGTAAAATCCAGTCGAATCTAGTGTGAAATTTGGCCTAAAATAAATCGAAGAAACGGAACAAGGTGAGCGCTTTCCGAGTAAAATACCCAATTGGAGATAATCAAAAAACATCAAGAGCGCATGATGTGCCTGAAAGGCTTTGGCTGTGTCAACGAATAAATTCCATTCTAAAATAGACCTTAGGTAAATCGATTTTGAATGAATCGCTTGTAGACGTGTTTCGGGGATCGCGATAAACTCGACATTTGTTCCCCACACATTCCCTTCTTCCGCCTGCCGTGCGTCAAATTGCGCCTTAAAAAGGGCACTCGAAGCGACACCCAAGACGACATCCGGTTGCGAGCTATAATACGCAATCAAATGAATCAAATAGTCCGGATGATGACCATCCGTAATTGTATCAAAAAGAAGGATTCGTTTCTTTGAAGCCATAAATATTCGGACAAAATTACCCAATAAATTAAGATTCCCGTATACTTGCATTAATTTACACAAACCTATGACCAAATTACTACTAAGCCTTTTTGCGCTTTGCCTGTTAAATCCCTTATACGCCCAAAAATCCCTTCGCTATAAAAACGAAGTCTTCGTGCAAATCGACAGCAGTATGAACGTGCCTTATGGCGCATCTAAAAATATCCAAGGCCAGCTAGCCCCTTTGTATTTGGACGTTTATTCGCCACACGCAGATACGCTGAAAAAACGGCCCATGGTGGTTTTTGTTCACGGAGGTGGCTTTGTGAATGGCGATAAACGGACCGGCTATTCCCGCATCGTTTCGGAAAATTTAACGCGCCGAGGTTTCGTGGTGGGTTCCATTAATTACCGATTGGGCATCGAGGAGCCCAAATCGAATGTTTCCTATTTTGAGGCTATGATTCGCGCGGTACAAGATGCCAAAGCTGCGGTACGCTTTTTCCGCAAAAATGCCCAAGCCTACGGCATCGATACGACCAAAATATATCTGGCTGGCGGTTCTGCAGGGGCGATGACGGCATTGCAAGCGGCCTATTTGGATCAAAAAGAAGTGCCCGGCTTTATTGATATCGCGAAAAACGGCTTGATGGAGGGGACTTCGGGCAACGAAGGATTTTCTTCCAAAGTCCACGGAGTTGTGAATTTTTGGGGCGCGATGGTCAATTATGCCTGGATCAATCAAGGCGATGTGCCCCTGTTTAATGTGCATGGAACCGCCGACAAAACCGTGCCCTATGATTCCTCCTTCGCCTACCATGGCTTTGCCTATGGAAGTCAAATCTTATACGAAAGGGCCTTGCACGAAGGAATTTCGACGGGGATTAAATTGTCGGAAAATCTAGGACATACCTTGGATAACAATAAAAGTGCGATTGATGCCTCGCTTGAAGAAGTGGGACATTTTCTGTATGCGTTGGTAAATAAGTCGAAAAATTCAGTTGGAATCACCCGTTTTGAAAAAGAAATACAAGCATTTCAGCAGGCAGATCGCAGCGAAACATATTCCAAAAATGCGATTCTCTTTACTGGAAGTTCATTCATTCGGATATGGAAAACGATCAAAACGGATTTGGCGCCGGCGGAAATTATCCACCGGGGTTTTGGGGGCTCTAACATCAGCGAGATGGCCTATTACATTCCTCGCATCGCGTATCCGCATGACTTAAAAGCGATATTCTTTTATACGGGAAGCAATGATCTCACCGTCAGCACCCAGGATAAAAGTCCGCTTCAAATCCTAGAAGCCTATAAATACATCGTGAAATTAGTGCGGATTAAATTCCCGACCATCCCGATTTATTACATTCAAATCTCGCCCAATGAGCGCCGCTGGGCTGTTTGGGATCAAATCCAAGTGGCCAATGAGCTTCTGAAAAATTACTGTGCCTCCACCCCAAATATGCATTACATCGAAACGGCAAGTAAACTGTTAGGCCCCGATGGTAAATATCAGCCGGAATTGCATGTAGAGGACAAATTGCATTTTAATGAAAAAGGCTATGTGATTTGGACCAAAATTATGCGCGAGGCATTAAAGGAAATTAAATAAACCGTTTAAAAAGCATAGATTAGGGCCAGGTATACCCGTTTTAAGGTCGCTTCGACGAAAATAAAAAAAGCCCGACAGATTTCTCCGTCGGGCTTATATTTTACAGGTTGTTTTACAAATTTTTCTTCTTCAATTCACTCACGGCAAAGTCCGCCGCGCGAGCGGTCATCGCCATATAGGTCAAGGAAGGATTCACGCAAGAAGCAGAGGCCATCGCCGCGCCGTCTGTCATGAACACGTTTTTCACCTCATGGATTTGATTGTGTTTGTTGACAATCGAATTCTTTACTGATGTACCCATCCGCGCAGTTCCCATTTCGTGAATACCTAAACCGATGTGCGTATCTGATTTATTGTAGGCATTGATGTTTTTAAATCCTGCCGCCTCGAGCATTTCCGCCGCGTCATTCATCATGTCTTCCCGCATTTTTAATTCGTTTGGCCCGAAGGATGTTTCGAATTCCAACACCGGTAATCCCCATTTGTCTTTCGCTGTTTGGCTCAACACAAAACGGTTATCGGGATTCGGCAAAATCTCTCCGAAACCACCGAAACTCACGTTCCAACGACCTGGATGCGACAAGCTTTCTTTAAAGTTTGCGCCAAAACCTTCAGCCCCAACGCCACGGCCCCAGCCTTCCCGGCTTGCGCCACCTTGGTAACCAAAACCACGGGAATAGCCCCGCTTGTCTTTGCCCCAGTTTCTATAACGTGGAATGTATAAGCCATTCGGACGACTTCCGAACATGTAATCATCTTCGAACCCTTCTACGGTGGCACTTGCGCCAGCGCCTAAATGATGGTCCATGATGTTACGGCCTAATTGGTCACTATCATTTCCTAAACCATTTTGGTAACGGTTTGATTTTGAATTCATTAAGATGGACGTTGACCCAATGGCCCCCGCATTCACGAAAATAATTTTCGCATAATATTCTTTAACCGCAAGCGTATTTTGATCGATTACCCGAACACCTTTGGCTTTTTGGCCTGCTTCATCATAAATAATTTCTGATACGATGGCGTTATGAATCATTGTCAAACGATTCGTCCGCATCGCCGCAGGCAAAGTAGCTGAAAGCGAACTGAAATACCCGCCGTAGGGACAGCCGCGCATACATTTATTACGATATTGGCAAGAACCCCGACCGACCGCGGTATGTTGCGGACCCGGTTTTGTTAAGTGCGCGACGCGACCGACGGTTACGGGCCGACCTAATTTCTTATTCATCTCATTTTTGAAATGAATTTCTGGTGCGGTCATCGTCATCGCTGGTAAGAAATCGCTATCTGGCAAAACATCCAAGCCTTCAGCCTGCCCTGAAATACCTGCAAATTTCTCTACATAAGCATACCAAGGAGCTAGATCATCGTACCGAATCGGCCAATCAGTACCGATGCCATCTTTGGCGTTCGCTTCGAAATCTGATTTATTCCAACGATACGTCTGGCGGCCCCAAAGCAAGGATTTGCCCCCTGTATGATAGGCGCGTAACCAGTCGAAGCCACCTTTTTTCTCGATATACGGATTTTGTTTGTCGTTTTCGAATAAGTAACGGTGCTCTTCATTCGCCGTGTAGCCTGTCCGCATACCTGCCCAATATTCTTCGGCAGCTATGTTATCTGGACGACCGCGGTGAATGAAATCCCAAGGATTTTTCAAAGCCGTTTCATAGCCTTCAATATGCTTAATTTCACGTCCACGTTCTAAAACGGCGACTTTAAGGCCTTTTTCGGTTAATTCTTTAGCAGCCCAACCGCCGGAAATTCCGGAACCCACCACGATGGCGTCAAAGGTTTGGCTTTTAATTGCATCTATATTTAAATTCATCTTGATCTACGAATTGAAAGATTAGTATTGATATGATTTTTGTCCTGGCTTGATTTTAATCGCCTCGAATTTCCCTGGAATAGGCTCATATATAAAAGCCCCAGCGATTCCTTTTTCAGACGTATAATAGCCTAAAAGTGTCAATTCTTTCATCAAGCGCCAGAAAGGCAAGCCCAGATTCGATGCGCTAGCTTCCTTGTCTAGGTTGTCGCCCACCTTGACTTTGCTTAATTGGTAACCCTTCATTAATTCTTTGGTATTGGATTCTAACAGAGTTAAAACAGCCACTTGGCCGTCATGATTTTGAGAAAGGAACTTTGCTTTTTCTAAATCGGCAAGGCCTTTTAAGAAGCTGTTATGTTCTGGTTTGTGGTAGCAATCGGCCAACATCAATTCGATGAATGCCGGAACTCCTGCTTCGATCGCACCGGCTGTGTCGGTTTTTGGAATGATATGTTCCGCTACGGCGGCAACGATTTGTTTTTGTGATTGGCTTAACACAAATGCATCCGCGGTTAATTTTTGGCCGGCCTCTTTTGTTTGCATCGCAAAGAGCGTGGGAGCGCTGAGCGTTCCACCTAGCATCATCGCAATTCGGGAGACTGCCTCTCGTCTATTTAACATGATTTAAATTTTTTAATGTAAAGGGATTATACCCAGCTTTGCTTTCTGAGAAAGAAAACAAATTTACTGAGTTTATTGACATTTTAGCATTTCCTTCAGGCTCTTTTTTCCCTTTTAAAAACAAAAACGCTGACCGGGAAAACCCGGCCAGCGTTAATCAAAACACGATCACAAATATATTAATAACTTGGATTTTGCTTTAAATAGCCAGGCAAGTTAGAAGCTCCGTCGATGGCCGTTTGGGGAATCGGGAAGATTCTTTTGCTTTTGTCTGTGCTTGACATTTCTGTCCAACCGCTTTCGTATTTATTAAAACGAATTAAGTCTGTCCTGCGGTGCATTTCCCAATACAACTCAAAACCACGCTCGCGTAATAATAAATCCAAATTGATCGTAGCCAAGGCTGTACCTGCTGGCTTATTCGCCGTTCTTGACGTTCTCACTTTGTTTACATCCGCTAAAGCTCCTGCTACGTCATTTGACTTACGTAATTTTGCTTCTGCGCGCATTAAATACACATCAGCTAAACGTACAATCGAAATATCCGCTTCACCATAGTTACGGCCAGACTGAGATTTTTTACTAAACTCGTATTTTTCTACGCGAAAGCCAGTACTATAGTCACTTCCCGAAGTAGAAAAATCAACTTTTTCCGTGTGAATAACGGCTGGATAAGGTGCGGCCTTTCTTGTATTATAAATCTTACCTACCTTATACTTTCCATCTGGACATTTTAAAAATGCACCTCCTGAATATTGCAAGCCGTATTGTTGGCCTCTCAAGATTCCACGATCGATATTATAGTCCGCCTCCGAAATACACTCATCGGTAGGTTTAATATTTTGTTTGTAGAAACGCGGATCTGCTTCTGCTGGATCAACTGACCCATTAGAAGATACCCATGATTGATAAAAATCAGACGTAATCGCAGGACCATCTGTTCCGTTCGCTGCTGGGTAGGCTGGCAATGGACGTTGGTCATTCGCCAAAGAGAAATAAGACATCCGATTATGTCCGTTCAATTCAGCGCGTTGGTCAATCGCAAAGATCAACTCTTTGTTATCATGATTCGCATTTCCGAAAATCGCCCAATAATCTGGTGACAAGCTATATTGCCCCGAATTAATAATCTTATCTGAATACTCGATCACCTTGTCCATATCTTCCGCCTTAAAGGTATATTGAGCGGCATAAATATCTCTATATGCCGCTGCATTAAGATATAAACGAGCCAAAATTCCCCATGCGCCTGCCTTGGTCAAACGACCTGGACCTACACCTGTCTCTAAAGTTGGCTCCACGGCCAATAATTCAGATTTGATATATTCCACCGCCTTATCTCCACGTAAGATAGAAGAGATATCTCCCAAATCTTCCTTAGAGAAGGCGATTCCAAAAGCATCTAACATCAACATGTTATAAAACGCACGCATCCCTCTTGCCTCCGCTAAGTATAATTTAGCTGAAGGATCCGTTGAAATTTGTAAGGCATTAATCGCCGTTACAGCACGTGAAATACCCGTTAAAATATGAACCCACTCATCCCGAACGTTAGGATCAGAACTTATCGTTTCATGCTTATGCAAGGATAAATAAATTCCATTATCACCCCAGTCGGTGCCTCCACGATACGGCAAGATTGCCTCATCCGTCGATATTTCATTCAAAGCAAAGTGTATCGTATGGCGATACAAGTTTGGCAAATAAGCATATACCGGTACAATAGCACCATCGGCAGCTTGCTTATCAGTTAATCCAGCTGCATTATATTCGTCTAAGACGATCTCGTTCAAATTGGTACAACTATACAGTGCCAACATTCCAAAAACGAGTAGAGAAACTTTTTTTATCTTTTTCATTATTTTTCTATCTATTAATTAAAATGTAAGATTTAAACCGAAGATGACAGACTTAGCTTTTGGATAACTCAAATAGTCAATTCCGTATGAGGTAATTCCTCCGATTTGGCTGTCTTTATTAACCTCTGGATCAAATCCATCATAAGCGGTAGCGATCCATAAATTTTGTCCTGTCAAAGATACCCGGGCCGTAGAAATCCATTTTTTGATTCCTAATTTTTGCGTATCAAAACTATAGCCAAGCGTCGCGTTGTTTAAACGGATAAATGCTCCATCTTTTAAATAACGTGTGGATATTGGTGCCGAATTGCTGGTCGACTCCGTAGCTTGGTCATAAGCAGCCGGTATTACGTTGTTGTTTTTAGAAATTTTCAACTTATAAAAACTAGCATTCGCCGTATTGTCATAAATTTTATTTCCTGAGACCCCATTAAACTGCAAAGACAAATCAAATCCTTTATACGATACGTTTCCAAAGAAGTTATACTGGGTGGTTGGCAAAGCCGAACCTGCAGAAATACGATCCTTGTCTGTTACGATACCGTCGCCGTCTGTATCCCGATAGGTACTTACTCCTTTTGCATCTATGCCTGTAAATTCTTTTAAGAAAAATGTACCGATCGGCTGGCCGTTAACGTATCCATTAATCGTCGCGGTAGACAAACCTGAACCTGAGGCGCCACCGGATTGAATCACGGTGTACGGAGAGTTGACAACTTCATTTTTAATTAAAGTTAAGTTAGCTCCGATGTTATATTTCCAACCTCCAGCGCTCGTCAATTTATAATCTACATCTAACTCTAAACCGCTGTTATTGATTTGCATGTTCGCCACGTTTGCCCAAACTGAACTAGCTGGTTGAACTGGATCCGATGGAATAATTTCCAATAAGATATTTCCTGACACCTTTTTGAACACATCGATCGATCCAGATAATGCACCGTTTAAGAACGCGAAATCTAAACCAACATTCGACTGCGTCGAAACTTCCCACTGAATATCTGGATTAGCGATACGAGAATAGGTGATACCCGGGGCATAACTAGTTCCATTATCCAAAGGATAAGAAGTTGTTCCTGAAACCGAAGCCGTAAATAATGGCTGTGTGATTTTCGGTGGAATTTCTTGGTTACCTGTTTGTCCCCAGCCTCCGCGTAATTTCAAATTACTAATGGATGAGTTTTTCAAGAATGGCTCTTCTGAAAGTCTCCAACCTAATGAGAAGGATGGGAAAATACCATATTTATTGTTCGCACCGAATTTAGACGACCCATCCGCACGAACCGTTGCGGTTACCAAATACTTATCTGCATATTGGTAATTCAAACGAGAATAGAAGGATTGCAATTCATTGATGAATGCCGCACCCCCTGGTTTGTTCGTCGCCAAAGTTAATTCTTGTCCGATACCTGGATTGTAAATCGGCTCTGTAGGAACAACCGGGAATTTATTGATACTCCACGTTCTCCACAGATATTGAATTTTTTGATACGAATGACCAATTAAAGCGGAGAAATTATGATCGCCTTGCTCGAAATTATAGGTCAAATAGTTTTCAATTAAACTATTTTGATTGCTTGTATTATAAGTATCCAAACGACCGGTTTGTTGGGGTACCAAATTCGCCAAGGACTGCACATCACGAACAGATGTGGAATTGTCGTAGCCATAGTTCAATTTATATACCAAGCCCTTCGCTAATTTAATGGAAGGCGAGATGTTGGCAATAAAGCGATTGGTCGTGTTCACATCCTTGTTTAATTTAAGTGTTAACAAAGGATTTGATGCATTTAAAAATTTCGCTGGTGTCACACCGTCTGCCTCATAGGCTGGAAGGGTTGGGTTATTCGAAATGGCAGTTCCTAATAAATTCTCGATCTGCGGACGTTCGTTGATGACATTCGAAAAGCTAATGTTCGCATCCAAAACCACACGATCTTCCCAGAATTTTTGGGTAGCATTCATACGGCCTGTAAGACGATCTAATTGGTTGTTTTTCAAGATACCTTGTTGAACCTGCGCCCCAAAGGAAGCATAATAGGTTAATTTATCTGCGCCGCCGCCTAAACTTAGGTTGTGGTTTTGCGTCATGGCCGTGCGGGTGATTTGGTCTTGCCAATTGGTATTTCCACCAAAGTCTTCTAAGGTTCCCCCGTTTTTACCTACTTGCGTGCGGAAATCAGCCGCTGATAAAACGGGCAATGGTCTAGCGATATTTGATATTCCTAAGCTACTGGAAAAATTCACGGTAGAAAAACCTGCCTTTCCTTTTTTCGTTGTGATCAAAACCACCCCATTCGCACCACGCGCTCCATAAATGGCTGTCGCAGAGGCGTCTTTTAATACGTCGATTTTCTCGATGTCTTGTGGGTTCAAAAAGTTTAATGGATTTCCGCCACCCGTGCTCGAATTGTCTAAAGCCAATCCGTCAATTACGAATAAGGGCGTACTTCCCGTACGAAGACCTCCCGGTCCACGAATCGTGATGCCTTGCGTTCCGCCTGGCTCACCCGTCGCGGATGTCACATTAACACCGGCTACTTTTCCTTGTAATAATTGCTCTGGGGAGTTTATAATACCTTTATTAAAGGCCTCGCTTGAAACAGATTTTACGGAACCCGTTACGTCTGTTTTCTTTTGCGTGCCATAGCCCACAACGATCACTTGCTCTAAACTAGAGGCATTGGGTTTCAAGGATACATCGATGGTAGAACTGTTTCCTACCTTAATTTCTTGGTTATCATAACCTAAAAAACGAAATACTAAGACTGCATTTCCGTCAGCTACACTAATGGAATATTGTCCATTTGCATCTGCGGTTGCCCCTTTGGAGGTTCCTTTTACGAGGACATTTCCGCCAATTAAGGCCTCCTTTGTCACCGCATCCACCATTTTTCCTTTAATCGTTCTTCCGGAATTCTGTCCAAAAGATACGAATGGCATCAAGCCCACAAACAGAAGCAGCTTAATAAAGCTGCTCTTGCTTATAAAATTGAATGAAATTTGCCCTTTTTGTTCGGGTAAGTTTTTGCTCATACTGTTAATTTTTAGATGAAAACATTAATTTTTTGAAATTTAATTCTTTAAAATTGGATTATGCTAAGGAAAATTCATGCAAACGTTTGCATTCGTTTAATTAGCGACCCGACATCAAATTTAAGCGATGAGCTTTTTTCCTAGATTAATAAATTGTTTTCGTGTTGTTAATCAATTAATTCATCAGAAAATCCCTTTTTGAGAGGAATCCCGAATAATTAACTTAGGCTTCAAGCTGATTTGCTTGTTTTCTAGCTGGCCATCGACTTTGGCCAAAAAGAGTCTAGCGGTTTCTTCGCCTATTTTTCTGCTTTGTCGGGACACCGAACTTAAAGGCGGATTGGCAAAAGCAGCCAAAGGAATATCATCAAAACCGACTATGGCAATTTCTTCTGGAATGCGTATATTTTTTTCCCGAATCACCTTCATCGCGCCAAAACATACTTCATCATTCACCCCAAATATCCCATCCGGCCGATGTTCCAATAAAGCCTGCGTCGCTTCCACCGCACTTTCTGCAGAAAAACTTACATGTACCACAAGCTCTGACAGAAGGGGTATTTGATGTTTTTTAAGACAATCTTGATAGCCTTTGAAGCGTTGCTGGGAAACCGTAATTCCCTTAGGGCCATGTAAATGGGCGATGCGTCGACATCCTTTTTGAATTAAATGTTCTGTCGCTAAAAATGCCCCATGATAATCATCCGTAATCACTTGATCCAAGTTTTGCCCATGGTAAAATCGATCCATGAAAATCAGGGGCAAGGACCTTGAAATCGCGTGGTCAATATGTTCATTCCGCTTTTTGTCATAGGTTTCCTGCGACATGGATATACAAATCGCATCCACCCGATTTGCTACCAATCGGTCCATATAGGCGCGCTCCAGGGTATGGGATTCGTTCGTTATACAAATATTCAATAAATAGCCCGCCGGCTGTAAAATCTTTTCCATCCCCTCCACCATCGCTGATTCATGATAATGAGCCATCGTGGGTAAAATAACCCCCAGCGTTTTGGATTGCTTATTTAATAGACTCAGCGAAAGCGTATTTTTTTGATAGCCAATTCGCGTGGCATATTCCTGAATGGTTTTTCGGGTCTCAATATTAATCGCTGGATGGTCATTCAGAGCCCTCGAAATAGTCGAAGGCGCGCATTTAAATTTCCGCGCGATATCGGTGATTGAAATCGGTTGACTCATTTTTATTTTTGGTGTAACAACTCAAATATAGAATATTTCAACGAGAGAATTGGGATATTTCCTTTCCCCTGACTAAATTTCAAATTCGAAAAACCAATTAACTATGTCACAAGCGAATCCTGAATTCGATAATAATAAAATTCCAATCCAAAAATTATGGCAAGTCATCCTGGCCTCCTCCGTCGGGACCGTCATCGAATGGTATGATTTCTATATTTTTGGAAGCCTTTCTGCCATCATTTCCCTTTCATTTTTCCCAAAAGACGATCCTACCGCCGCCTTTCTTTCCACCCTCGCAGCTTTTGGCGCAGGCTTCGTCGCACGGCCCTTTGGTGGAATTATCTTTGGCCGTTTAGGCGATCGGATCGGTCGGAAATACACCTTTTTACTGACACTCTTATTAATGGGGGGATCCACCTTTGCGATCGCCTTTATTCCTTCTTATTCTGAAATAGGGCTTATCGCCCCAGCCATTTTATTGGCGCTTCGGATTGTCCAAGGTCTCGCCTTAGGCGGAGAATATGGCGGTGCCGCCACCTATGTAGCTGAATATGCGCCAGATGCACACCGTGGAAAATACACGGCCTATATTCAAACCACCGCCACGCTTGGGTTTTTTGTGAGTATCATCGTGGTCCTCATTTGCCAAAACATCATGGGCGATACCGCCTTCCGTGACTGGGGCTGGCGCGTACCTTTTGCTCTTTCCGGAATTTTAGTGGTGGTTTCCTATTTCATTCGTCGGAATATGCATGAATCACCCCTTTTTGCCAAATTAAAAGCCGAAGGTCGCTTATCCCAAAATCCATTAAAAGAGGCTTTTGCATCGAAGTCGAACCGGCGGCTTATGCTCATCGCGATGTTTGGTGCCATTGTGGGCCAAGGGGTCGTGTGGCATACGGGCCAATTTTACGCCCAAATCTTTATCAATAAAATCCTTCAGGTGGATTTTGTGACAACGAATTTAATCATCGCGGCTTCTTTGGTCGTTGGGACGCCCTTATTTGTGGTATTTGGGTCTTTGTCCGACCGCGTAGGCCGCAAAGTCATCATGTTAGGTGGTATGGCGCTGGCTGCCATTTTCTATTATCCTTTGTTCGCTTGGATGTCGGATATCGTGGACGCCGAGGGGACGATGGTGAATGGCGCGGTCCAATTAACCCGCTGGGGTCAAGCCGAACTCTCCTTTATTTGCTGTCTCTTAGTGACCTTTGCCGCGATGGCCTATGGGCCGATTGCCGCTTTTTTAGTCGAATTATTCCCCACCAAAATTAGGTATACCTCGCTGTCTATTCCCTATCATTTCGCGAATGGCATTTTTGGAGGTTGTGCGCCTTTTGTGGCGACGTGGTTGGGTGCCGTGACACATTCGAATTTTGCGGGGATTTTTTACCCGATAACCTTGGCCGCCATCACGGTCATTGTAGGTGTTATTTATTTGCCAGAAACCAAAGGAAGACCCATCATGGATTAATCGCTATGGAATATTTTCAATGGAAATTTAAAGAAAATTTCAATTTAAGGAGTACCAAAATTAATTATTATCCTCTCTAAAATAAACACATGGAAAAAATATTTAAAGAGGCTATTGAGAAAGAGGCCTTATTGGCCACCCGTCGGCACTTTTTAAGTAGCTTAGGAACGGGCATAGGTGCTTTGGCGATGGGCTCGTTTTTGGGAAGTTGCGGCACTCCAAGCGCCAACAAAACCTCTTCTCTTAAAATCCCACCCCATTTTGGAAAGGCAAAATCGGTGATTTTTTTACATATGGCGGGGGCGCCGTCCCAACTAGAACTCTTCGATTACAAACCCGTCCTAGCGAAATTTGATGGCAAAGAATGTCCCAAAGAACTCATTGAAGGTAAAAAATTCGCCTTCATTCGGGGCATTCCTAATCTGCTCGGGCCTAAAGCTAATTTTGCACAATACGGCCAAGCCGGACATTGGATTTCCGATCACATGCCCCATTTGTCCACGCAAGCCGATAAAATCACCTTCTTGAAGGGGATGTATACGGATCAATTTAACCATGCCCCGGCTCAATTACTCATGCATACCGGATCTGCCCGTTTGGGCCGACCGTCCATGGGCTCCTGGGTCAGTTATGGCTTAGGTTCTGAAAATGAAAATTTACCCAGCTTCATGGTCTTGGCTTCGGGCGGAAAAAATCCGGATGCTGGGAAATCGGCCTGGGGAAGCGGGTTTCTGCCTTCGATTTACCAAGGCGTTCAATGTCGCTCCGCCGGCGAACCCGTTTTATTCATTCAAAATCCCGCGGGCGTCAATACAGACATTCGCAAAGCAAGCATCGATGCCATCAATGCGGTAAACCAAGAAACCTTCCAGGAATTTGGTGATCCCGAAACCGTGGCGCGCATGGGTCAATATGAAATGGCCTATAAAATGCAAAGTTCGGTGCCCGAGGTGATGGATATCAGCAAGGAGCCCGCGTATATACATGAATTATATGGGACAAAGCCGGGGGAGGAAGCTTTTGCGAACAATTGTTTATTGGCCCGAAAAATGGTCGAACAGGGCGTTCGTTTTGTCCAATTATTCGACTGGGGCTGGGATTCGCATGGAACGAGTAAAAGTGGTTCGGTCGACTGGGGTCTGCATCAAAAATGCTTAGAAACCGATCGTGCGATTTCAGGATTACTGATCGATCTAGAACAGCGTGGACTTTTGGAGGAAACGCTGATCGTCTGGGGAGGGGAATTCGGTCGCACGCCGATGCAGGAAAACCGAGAAGGAAAGGCACAAGATTATTTTGGTCGGGATCATCATACCGATGCATTCACGATGTGGTTAGCCGGTGGAGGCATTAAACCTGGGTTTTCGTTTGGTGAGACGGATGAACTCGGTTACGCAACTGTCAATGGGAAAACTTCCATTTACGACCTTCAGGCGACCATTTTGCATTGTTTGGGCATCGAACACGAATCCTTCACATTCCCATTCCAAGGACGAAATTTCCGCCTGACCGATGTCTTTGGCAAAGTCATTCAACCTATTTTGGCATAAACCATGAAACAGATTTGGCTATTTCTGGGTGTAATTCTCGCGGGTTTTGGCGGCTATCTTTTCTATCCTCGGCCCACGGAATTAAGCGTGGATTATAGTACGCAAATCAAGCCCATTTTAAATAAAAATTGCATTTCCTGCCACGGAGGCGTGAAAAAACAAGCCGGATTTAGTTTGCTTTTTCAAGAGGAAGCCTTGGGCAAAACGAAATCTGGACATGCAGCCATCGTGCCCTTTCATCCGGAGAAATCGAGTTTTATTCAGCGGCTACATAGCAAGAATCCGGAGGAGAAAATGCCTTATCAACGGCCCTCGCTAAGCAAAGAAGACATCGAATTATTAACCATTTGGGTCAAAGAAGGCGCAAATTGGGGAGAACATTGGGCCTATCAAGCACTCCAAAAACCATCGATTCCAACAGGTTCTTGGTGGAAACAATTGCTTTATTTTGTGGGCATTCATGCAGGCTGGGAGCAAAATGAATTGGATTATTTTGTTCGAGACGCACAAAAAACCCAGGGCCTATCCCCCGCCGACAAGGCCTCGAAATCAGATTTACTTCGCCGGCTCAGCCTCGACCTCATCGGACTTTCGCCTAGTCCACAAGAATTTGCGGATTTTGAAAAAGACGGGTCGGACAAGGCCTATGAAAGACAGGTGGATCGCTTGTTGAAGTCGCCGCAATTTGGTGAAAAATGGGCTTCCATGTGGATGGATTTAGCGCGCTATTCGGACACGAAAGGCTATGAAAAAGACGATGCGCGAACCATTTGGAAATACCGAGATTATGTCATCGCAGCCTTTAATCAGAATAAGGCCTATGATCAGTTTATTAAGGAACAATTAGCTGGCGACTTACTTCCGAATCCAACCGAATCGGATTATGTAGCCACCGCTTTTCATCGAAATACGACGAACAACGATGAAGGCGGCACCGAGGACGAAGAATTTAGAACCGCGGCAATTCTCGATCGGGTGAACACGACATGGGAAACTTTGCAAGGGACCAGTTTTGGTTGCGTTCAATGTCACTCTCATCCCTACGACCCCATTCGCCATGAGGAATATTACAAATTCATGGCCTTTTTTAATAATACACGGGATGAGGATATCCCGGATGATTCTCCGAATTACCGCCATTTCAAGGCAAAAGACCAAGGAAAATTGGATAGTTTAAGGGACTATTTATTAACTCAGCCCAAGCAAATACAAAAGGAGTGGAACACGGTGCTACGTTTTGTAGAACCTAAAATTCATCCGCATTGGGCAGATCAATTTGTCAACGGCGCTTTAGCGGATAACAAATATTTAGCCGTTCGTCATGGCGGTTCCGTACGCTTTAAAGCCGTGCCAATGATGGGAAAAACGGACTTGCTAATTGCCTGCAAAAACCGAGGGCCGGCTCCTACTTATGTGACGATTCGACTGGGCAACAAAAAAGGGCCAATTGTCACGCGCATCAAATTAGATACCACGCTGCAAGAAAAATATGCAAAACCTAAAGGTCTATGGTCGAATGGCTGGGCCTATGCCTTTTTTAAAATACCAGCCCTAGCAGGAAAACAAGATTTAGTTTGGGAATTCCAAAATGCGAAAACCAAGCCCGATGAAACGACAGTGACGATCGGATTCTGGAATATGATTCCTAGCGTTCCAGAAAACTTAAAATCCACGGATTTTCAAAAAATCGCTTTTCAGATCATTTCATCCGCACCTGAGGTGACGACCCCCGTATTATTAGAAAACCCGGATGAATTCAACCGGCCTACGCACATGTTTACACGAGGATCTTGGTTAAATCCAGGCCAGAAAGTAACAAGAGGAATTCCTGGAATCTTTAAAACTTCGGGAATAAACGACCGACTCGCTCTCGCCGAATGGATGGGAGGAAAACAAAATCCCCTCACAGCACGCGTGGCGGCGAATCGCTTTTGGGAACAATTGTTTGGGACGGGCATCGTAGAAACGCTAGAAGATGTGGGAAGTCAAGGATTACCACCTGTGAATCAGGGTTTATTGGATCATTTGGCCTATCAGTTTCAATATACGTTTAAATACAAGCCAAAGGAATTCTTGAAATACGTGGTGATGTCAGCGACCTACCAGCAACAGTCCATTGTCTCCGAGAAAACCCGAGAAAAAGATCCCTATAACCGCTATTTGAGCCGTGGCCCACGTGTTCGTTTAAATCCGGAAGCCATTCGGGATCAGGTATTGCTTTGGGCGGGCTTGTTGTCGCCGAAACTCGGCGGACCGAGCGTGATGCCTGAACAGCCAGATGGAATTTGGAATGCCCCCTATAGCGGCATGCAATGGAAAAAAAGTGATGGGGAAGATCAGTGGCGGCGTTCCTTGTATACCTATTGGCGACGAAGCAGCCCTTATCCCACGATGGTTTCTTTCGATGCGGGAACCCGTGATGTGTGTTTGTCGAGGCGCATCCGGACCAATACCCCGATGCAGGCGCTGAACATTATGAATGACCCCGTGTTCATCGAGGCTGCTCAGTTTTTTGCGCGAAAATACCCGCAACTTGAGGGAAAATCCTACATCGAAAAAGCCTATCAGGACATGTTTGGCATTTCGATTCCAACCAAAAAAACGGCGCCTTTGCTCTCATTTTACGAAAAAATGGAAAGCTATTATGCTTCCCATCCGAAAGAGACCTTGGCCTTTTTGAGGCTTTGTCCGGATAATACCGTACCGAAAAATCCAGCGCGCTTAGTGGCAAAAACGCTATTGGCTAACACCTTATTTAACATCGATGAAAGTATTAATAAACCATAATCCCAATAATTCCTTACATTGTATCCTCAAAACCTATTAACTATGAACGAGCATTTACCGCGCAGAGACTTCTTGAAAACAAGTTCGGCGCTGATTGGCGGATCGCTTTTAACCTCAAACCCTATGAAAAAAATTGCCCCAAAAGCCGGAGAAATTGTCCTAGGACATGGAAATTTTAAATACAAAGTAGTACCCAACTGGGGTATTCTAGACGCTGGGAAAAACCCAGTGAACGACTGCCATGAAATGGTGGAAGACGCGAAAGGCCGGTTGATTTTATTGACGAATGAAGTCAAAAACAACGTCATTATTTACGACAAATCAGGTAAATTAGTAGAGACTTGGGGCCATTCCTATCCAGGTGCTCACGGCTTGACCATTTTAAATGAAGGCGGCGAACAATTTTTATTGATTTGCGATAATACCCGCCACCAAGTCATTAAAACGGATTTAAAAGGAAAAGAAATATTTAAAATCGAATACCCAAAGGAAACCGGCGTTTACGATCATCCAAACCAATTTGTTCCCACCGAAACCGCAGTCAATCCAAAGAACGGAGACATCTATGTAGCCGACGGTTACGGAGCGAATTATATCACACAATACGATTCCAAAGGACAATATATTCGCCATTTTGGTGGAAAAACGAATGAGTATGCAGATGATAAATTCAACTGCTGCCATGGCGTTTTAGTGGATACGCGTGATCCGAACAACTGGACTTTGTTAATCACAGACCGCGTAAATAACAGCTTGAAACGATTCACCTTAGATGGTAAATTCATCACACGTTATCACCTTCCTGGTTCATTTGTTTGTCGGCCGGTTTTACATGGCGACTACATCATCGCCGCTTGTTTCAGAAGCACGGATGGATCGTGGGTAGGTTCTGGCTATGTACAAATTTTAGATAAGAACATGAAGGTCGTTTCTACACCGGGTGGTTCGGAGCCGATCTACAAAAATGGCGTTTTACAACGTCAGTACAAAGAGGACGAAAACAAAGTGTTTATCCATCCCCATGATGTGTATGCAGATTCAGATCATAATATTTATGTTCCGCAGTGGGCCTCTCAAAAAACCTATCCTATTAAGTTAGAAAGAATTTAGTCTACATGATTTTATTGGACGCTGGCCCATCGGATTGGGTATTGTTTTTTGGACATTTTCACCCGGTATTGGTTCACTTGCCCATCGGCATGCTGCTCATCGCCGTGATCATGTACTTTTTTGCATCCAAAAAATCAGTACCCTATGTCTTTTTCTGGGCTTTTATCAGTGCTGTATTTTCTTGTTTGATGGGTTGGGCCCTGTCCCAAAGTGGCGAATACGATGAAAATACCCTGTTTTTTCACCAATGGCTCGGTGTGGCGGTGGCGGTCCTTTCCGGGGCGCTTGCCTACATGACCGCCTATTGGTCCCAAGACGCCGCGATGGCCCGACTGATCAAACCCTTTTTGTTTGTGTCGGTTGCCCTAATCACGCTCACGGGACATTTTGGTGGAAATTTAACGCATGGATCGGATTATTTGACGGCCTATTTACCCCAACCGATTCGCGGCTGGGTAGGCATGGCGCCTCGGGCCGAACAAGGGGGGGCTAATGAGCCCGCCATTCGGAAAATTGCGCATATTGAAGCGGCATTGATTTACCAGGATTTAGTCCAACCGGTCCTCAAACAAAAATGCTGGTCCTGCCACAATGCCGAAAAACAAAAAGGCAAATTACGCATGGATTCTCCAGCGTTTTTAATGACGGGCGGCGAGGATGGCGCCATCATTAAAGCTGGATTTCCCGAGGAAAGTGAAATCATTAAGCGGCTTTTATTGCCCGACAGCGACGAGCATCACATGCCCCCAAAAGGCAAACCAGGATTTAGCGAAGAGGAAATCAGTATTTTACATTGGTGGCTAAAAGAGGGTGCGGATTTCAAGAAAAAAGTAAAAGACGCAAGCGCCGATGCGAAAATTAAAACCATTTTAAAACGCTATAGCAGCGGAGAAAGCTCAGGGCCCTATCTGTCGCCTGTGTTCAAGATGTCGATTTCAGAAGCCGATGAATCCGATGTAAAAGACCTACAAAAATTGGGGCTTTTGGTCAATCCAAGTGCGAAAGACCAGCCCTTTTTAGAGGTCAATGCAGTCAATGCTCATGGATTAGGCGATAAGGAATTGGAGGCTTTGGTTAATATACAAGATCAAATCGTGAGCCTTAAATTAGGCAAAACGAAAATCAGCGATGCGAGCATGAAACAGTTGGCCAACATGCCCCTGCTCATTTTCCTTGCGCTGGATCATACCAACATCAGCGATAAAGGCCTAACTTCTTTAGAAGGCCTCCGCTATTTGGAATCGTTGAATCTGTATGGCACCCAAGTAAGTGATGCGGGATTGGCGTCTTTGGCGAAAATTAAATCCCTTAAACATCTATATGTTTGGCAAAGTAAAGTCACCGATGCGGGTTTAGCAACCTTTAAAAAAGTAAGACCCGGAGTACTAGTCGACAATGGATTTAAGGGGAAATGGCCGCTCGAAATTGATACTATCCGTGTAGAGGAGAAAATGAAATAGCATGAAACTTCCTTTTCATTATCTATGGGCTGTTTGTTGGTTCATCTTACCAATAGGCACATTGGTCGGGCAGGCCTCCCAAAAAGCTAGTTCCCAACATAGCCAGGCCAAAAACATTTTAATTCTTTACAGCGACGACCAAAGCTACCGAACCATTCAGGCCTTAGGAAATAAGGAGATTAGGACGCCGAATATGGATTGGCTGGTTCGGCATGGATTAA
>Ga0164294_10000719_pt1 | contig 31322 bp, 27 predicted proteins | sample GEODES005metaG_FD_111479 | JGI IMG/M metagenome (GOLD analysis project Ga0164294, IMG submission 111479) | Oligotrophic lake water microbial communities from Sparkling Lake, Wisconsin, USA - GEODES005 metaG | ecosystem: Environmental > Aquatic > Freshwater > Lake | place: USA: Sparkling Lake...
ACGCCATTGGCCGCGCCCAGTACCGGATGGGTGCTGCGCTGCTCAGGCGGGTCGACTTGCAGGCAGTACACCCCCGACCAGGAACAGTTGCCATGGGTGTGCACATCGTGGTGGCTGCCCTGGTTGGAGATCTGAAACCAGATCCCGCGCATGGCGATTTGAAAACCCGGCTTGGATTCTGGCCAAGCCCCTTGGTTGGCCAGCACCACCGTTTGGCGTACGCTGTCGACGATGAAACGCACCAGTTGCTGCCATTCAGACAAATGGATGCGTTGCAGCAGGTCGTCCCGGCTGGCATAGAACGCTTTAGGCTCGCCCTGATGGATCGCGGTATCCGCATCTGTGGCACGCAGGGTCTGAAAGACACGCACCATCACCTCGTTGATCGCCTCGGCTTGCGCCAAGCGGTGCACGCCGAAGGGTGTTTGCCATAACGGGTAGAGAGGGTTGGCTAGCAGCATGCGGAAATGGTTGCGATCAAACGGTCACCGCCAAATGGGCAGGCCACTTGAGTTGATGGCCTGTGCGCGCAGCCAAGGCTGCGATGTCTTCCAGTGTGTCCACGTCGGTGCGGTAGCGGCTGTTTCTGCTTTCCCAAGGGTGCACTTGCTCTGGGTGCGCCGCTTGCCATTGACGACAACCCACGTTCGCATCGCCCGCCACAATCTGATCACGGACCTCGGTGCTGAATATCACCGGGTTGCCGGGCAGTCCATCCACCGTGGGCTGCACCACCTCTGTACCCATGGGGCGTTTTTTGAAAGCGCCGATCAGGTCGTTGATGTCTTGCGAGTTGATCAGCGGCTGATCGGCCAAAGCCACCAGCGCCGCATCGAGCTTGGGAGACAGCGCCTGCAAGCCTAAACGCAATGAAGAAATCTGCCCGGCATCCGGGTCAGGGTTGCGCACCAGTGTGACCGGGAACTCTTTCACCGCTTCTTCAATGAGATCGGCATAATGGCCCAGAACCACCACCACCTCGTCCACCCCTGCGCCGGACAGCGCAATCAACTGGCGACGAATCAAGGGCACACCGCCCAGCTCCAGCAGACTTTTGGGACGATGGCCCATGCGCGAGCCTGAACCTGCTGCCAAGAGCACAGCGCCTACCGCCAAGCGGCTGTACAAGCCACCACCGCCTTTGAGAATGCAGCCCATGTTCAGCCTCCACAGCAAGAAGATTTGGCCGGTGCGGCCTCGGGACCCAAGCCAGCCACTGGCTCAGGGGCCTCGACCGAGGCTTTGTTCGAATCAGGTGCAGCTTGCGTTTGCAGGGCGCTTGCTTTGTTTTCACCACCACAGCAACTGCGGGTCGGCGGTGGCGCTGCCACAGAAGCCTGCGCCGAAACGGCTGGCGCTGCCAGAGTCGCCGCAGATGCGGAGACAGTCACTGCAACTTGGTGCTCTCGCCCGCGTCGCGCTGCCACCACCGAGCTCAACACCGACAAGGCAATTTCTTCGGGTGTTTGAGCGCCAATTGACTCACCCGCCGGCGCCACAATGCGGGCCACGGCGGCGGGGTCTGAGCCACTGGCCAGCAAGCTGCGGAGCAAGACGCTGGCTTTCTTTGCACTGGACACAAACCACAAGCCTTGCGGGTGCAAGGCCAGCGCCGCTTTGAGACCTTGCAAGTCGCGGCGTCCTTGGGTAGCCACCACCACAAAAGGCGTGGAAGACAGCTGGGCACTGACCGCACTCACCTCGTCGCTGGCCAAAACCGTGTCTGCATCCGGAAAGTCGACGGGCACAGCACCCTGTGCCACCACCGCCACGCGCAAACCCACGCGGGGAGCCAAGCTCACCAAAGCACGCGCCACAGGAGAGTCGCCCACCACCGTGAGGGTGGCCGCAGGCATGACCGGGTCGATGAACAATTCAAGCGTCCCACCCGAGTGACAGGCCATGCCGAATTCAAGTACATCGCCCAAATCTCGTTCGGCGCTTTCGTCCGACGGGGAGATGCGAATTTTGCGTGGCTGCCCGTCGAGCAAAGCACGTCGCACGGTTTTGATGACGGCAGGCTGGGCGCAACCACCGCCGATCCATCCATGAATTTGGCCGTCGGGCGTGACCACCGCTTTATCGCCAGCTTTGCCCGATGTGGGGGCTTGTGCGCTCAGCACCGTGACCAACGCAAAAGGCTGATCGTTGCTTTGCAGTCGGGACGCTTGGGTGAGCCATTCATTCCGGTTCATATTTTTCTCCTCAATTTCAAAGGTCACTTAAGCACTTGGCGCGCTGCAGCCAAATCGGCCAAACTGGCCAGCGGCACAAATCGCTCAATGCTGCCTCGCGAGCGCTGCAAAGCAGTCGCAGCAGGCACTTGCCGGGTCGGATGAAACCAGGTGATGCGGGCACCGCGTGCGCGCACTTCCTGGAGCGCCGCAGCCAGCAGCTCGGGGGCATCGGTGTCAAAACCATCCGAGAACACCCACACGCGCGAACCCCGGTTGAGTTGGGCGCGGGCGTGCTTGCGGGCGAATTCTTGCAAGCTGGCGGCGATGCGCGTCCCGCCACCAAAGCCCGCAGTGACCGCATTTACTTTTTCTTGAATGGCAGGCTTGTCGCTGTGCATATAAGGCGTGACCTCGGCCAAGCGGGTGTGGAACACAAATACGCGGGCATCGGCTTCCAACGCAAAGGCGCGGGCCACGCGCAAAAAGAGTGCAGCGTGTGACTCCATGGAGCGGCTCACGTCAGCCAAGATGAACAAACGAGGCGGCTCCAGACGTTTGACTTTCCAGGCGGGCTGCATCAACTCGCCGCCCCAGGCCACGCTGCGACGCAGGGTCTGGCGCAAGTCAAGGCGTTGGCCACGCGGGGCCACGCGCCAACGACGGGTAGGCCGAGGTTGCAGTTTGGCGGTAATCTTTCGGGCCAGTTGTTGCAAGGTGCTCAGCTCTTGCGGCAGCCACATTTGGCCATCGCGCTGGTGCAGGGCTTCGGTTCGGCTGGCGCCGCCTTGGGCGCGGGGCGTGCCAGCGTCTTGTTCATCCTGGCCAATGGACGGCATGTCGCCTGCGGTCTGTGGGGCGGCCTGCTGGCCACTGGGTTGGGTGTTCGGTAGTTGGGCCGCGTCCATTTGCGCATGCAGGGCCTGCACGCTTTGGCGCAGATTGCGGCCAGGCCGGGTCTGGCCACTGACCTTGACGCCACCGCGTAATTTTTCAGGGTGCCAAAAGCGCTCGTAAACATCGGGCCACAGCTGCCATTCACGGTGGCTGTGGCAAGCAATGGCGCGCCAAGCCGCCTGAAGGGGTTTTTCTTGCACAGGGCCAAAGAACATGGCGGCTTTCAACATGGACTGCTGCTCGGACACGCCGACCGTGAGGCCGTGGTCGCGCAGCAATGCAGCAAAACCCGCCAATCGCTCAGAGGGTGGGCAGGCAGCTTGGGCGGCTGGGTTGGCGGTCATGCCGCGACCTTGGCCTGCTCATTGCTGCTTTCAGCCACGCCCACGCTGCGACGCCCTTCCACTAACTGGCGCAAGCGGTCCGGGCCCATCACAAAGCGGTCTTCGCGGGTCTTGAGCAAGCAGCCCAGAGTGCCCAATACGGCCGTCATGTCTTCGGGCAATCTGGTGTGGCGCATGTGAAAGAGGGCCTGCACCCAGTCCAGCGTTTCGGCAATGCCGGGAATCTTGGCCATGTCTTCGCGGCGCAGGCGCTGCACGAACTGCACAGCGTCTTCCACCAGCCGAGTATCGGCCTCGGGTAAAGCGGATTTGACGATGGCAATCTCACGCGCCAGGGTGGGGTAATCAAGGTAGTGGTAAAGGCAGCGGCGGCGCAGCGCGTCCGACAATTCACGCGTGCCGTTGCTGGTCAAAATGACCTGCGGGATGTGCGTGGCGCGGATGGTGCCGATCTCAGGCACGGTGATTTGGTATTCGGCCAGCACTTCGAGTAAAAAGGCTTCAAAGGCTTCGTCGGCGCGGTCGATTTCGTCGATCAGCAGCACGCAGGGGCCGCTTTGGCTGATGGCACGCAACAAGGGGCGTTCCAGCAGGTAATCGCGGCTGAACACGTCAACTTCAAGAAGACGGGCCGATTCTTCATGACGGACGCCGTTTTGAGCCGATTCGCTCATGCGGATCGCCATCAATTGTCGGCCGTAGTTCCACTCGTAAGCGGCTTGCGCCAGGTCCAGGCCCTCAAAGCACTGAAGACGCACAAGCACGGCATTTTGCGATTGCGCTAGCGCTGTGGCTAACGCGGTTTTGCCGACACCCGCGTCGCCTTCAATCAGCAGGGGGCGCTGCAAAGCAGACGCCAGCCACACGGTGGTGGCCAGGTCTTCGTCGGCCAGATAGCCCGCACGGTGCAGCCGCTCGCGCAGCAAGCGCTCCTCAGCAACAGGCCGTCCGGGCTGGTCTGGCGTCGTCATGCTCAGGCTTTCTTGCCGAACAAGCCACCGAACCAGCTTTTCACCAAAGACCAGAAGATGGCCAAGCCATTGATCTCCCGGGCCACCACAGGGGCAATGGGCGCAGCAGCAGGCGCACTTGAACTTTCTGCAGTGTGTGCAGAGACGGTCGCGGCAGGCGAGCCTTCAGCCGAAGGCAAAGTCAATGCGGTCTGGCGAAAGTTCTCGACAAACTGCGCCAACAGCATGTCGGACACCTGCACCATCAGGCGACCGCCAAACTGCGCGAACTTGCCATTCACGATCACGGCGGCTTGGCCATTCAGCACGCAATGCGCCGGGTTGGCTGGGTCGGCGGTGATGATCGCGGTCAGGTCCATCGAGGCGGACGAGCCCCCCTTGTCTGCACCCTTGCCGCGCAAGACCATCTTGCGCTCAGCGGGCACGGATTCGATCACGTCCACCGTGCCGCCAAACTGGGCCACCGCCGGGCCCACTTTGACCTTGACGCCGCCTTTAAACGAGGTCTCAGACAGTTGCTCCGTGATTTCGGCACCGGGCATGCAGTTGGCCGTGGCCTTGAGGTCGGTGAGCAAGGCCCAGGCCCGTGTGGCATCCACATCGAGCGGGTATTTTTTGTCCAGTTTGACTTCCATTTTCTTTCCTGATTACAAAGCGGCGCCATGCTTGCGTAGCGCTTTCCAGGTGCGGAAAGCGTTGTGCGGCATGTCCAGGTGCGTGACGCCCAGATGAGAGAAAGCATCCACCACCGCCGAGGTGAAGGTGGGGATCGAGCCGACGTGGGGCGACTCGGCCACGCCCTTGGCACCCAGCGGGTGGTGTGGCGAAGGCGTCACGGTGTGGTCGGTTTCCCAGTGAGGTGTTTCCACGAAAGTGGGCAAGAAATAGTCCATCAGGGTGTTGCCTAGCAGGTTGCCCTGCGCATCGAACGGCATTTGCTGGCCCATGGCCACGGCAAAACCTTCGGTCAAACCACCGTGGATTTGGCCTTCGATGATCATCGGGTTGATGCGGGTGCCGCAATCGTCCAGCGCATAAAAGCGGCGGACCTTGGTCTCGCCGGTGGCGCGGTCGATGTCCACCACGCACAGGTAAATGCCGAACGGAAAAGTGAAGTTCGGTGGGTCGTAGTAGTGCACGGCCTCCAAGCCCGGCTCCAGGCCATCTGGTGGCTGGTGGTAGGCCTGCCAAGCCACATCGGCCATGGTCTTGAACTTGCTTTCGTCGCCCTTGACCTTGAAGCGGTCGACTTCCCAGTCGAGGTCGTTTTCGTTGACTTCGAGCATGTGGGCAGCGATCTTGCGCGCTTTTGCGTGAATCTTGCGGGCAGCCAAGGCAATCGCGGCACCGGCCACGGGCGTGGAGCGCGAACCGTAAGTGCCCAAGCCGTAAGGTGCAGTCGACGTGTCGCCTTCTTCGACCTGAATCACTTCCGACGGAATGCCCAACTCGGTGGCGATGATCTGCGCGTAAGTGGTTTGGTGGCCCTGGCCTTGCGAGATCGTGCCCATGCGGGCGATCGCGCTGCCGGTAGGGTGGATGCGGATTTCGCACGAGTCGAACATGCCCACACCCAGGATGTCGCACATCTTGGAAGGTCCGGCACCGACCACTTCGGTGAAGGTCACCAAGCCAATGCCCATCAGCGTCGGGCTGTTGGGGTCGGCGCGTTTGACCGCTTGCTCGGCACGCAGGCCTTTGTAGTCCACAGCTTCGAGCACTTTGTCCAAGGCAGTCTGGTAGTCGCCAGAGTCGTATTCAAATCCGAAGGCGCTGGTGTAGGGGAACTGTTCTTTCTTGACAAAGTTCTTGGCGCGGATTTCGGCCTTGTCCATGCCCAGCTTTTGCGCCAGCACGTCGACCATGCGCTCAATCAAATACACCGCTTCGGTCACACGGAAAGAGCAACGGTACGCCACGCCACCGGGTGCTTTGTTGGTGTAGACGCCTTTGACGCTGGCGTGCGCTGCGGGAATGTCGTAGGAACCAGACACGATGTGGAACATGCCGGCCGGGAACTTGGTCGGGTCGGCACAGGCGTCAAACGCGCCGTGATCGGCCACCACGTTGACCCGCAGGCCGGTGATCTTGCCGTCGGCTGTGGCGGCCAATTCGCCGTCCATGTGGTAGTCGCGTGCGAAGCCAGTGCTGGAGATGTTTTCGATGCGGTCTTCGACCCACTTAACCGGGCGGCCCAGCACGATGGAAGACACGATGGCGCATACATAGCCAGGGTAGATCGGCACTTTGTTGCCGAAGCCGCCACCGATGTCGGGGCTGACGATGCGCACTTTGGATTCAGGGATACCCGACAGCATGGAGACCACGGTGCGCACAATGTGCGGAGCCTGTGAGGTAATGAAGGTGGTCAGGTCGCCCTTGATCGGGTCGAATGAGGCCACGCAACCGCAGGTCTCCAGCGGGCAGGGGTGCACGCGGGGGTAGTACATGTGTTGCGATACGGTCACTTCGGCTTTGTCAAAAGCGGCATCTGCGGCTGCCTTATCGCCCGCATCCCAAGTGAAGATATGGTTGTGGTGGTCACGTTTGCCGTGCGCGCCTTCGGTCTTTCCCGCCAGGTCGTCACGAATTACCGGAGCGCCGGGGAGCAGGGCCGCGTAAGGGTCCATCACCACGGGCAGTTCTTCGTATTCAACTTCAACCGCTTCCACGGCGTCAGCGGCGATGTAGCGGTCGTCGGCGATGACGATGGCCACTTCCTGCATCTGGAAGTGCACCTTCTCGTCGGCCAGCACGGCGGCCACGTCACCCGCCAGGGTGGGCATCCAGTGCAATTTCAGGGGTTTCAAGTCGTCGGCTGTGAGCACGGCGTGCACGCCGGGGATCGCCAGTGCCGCTTCCTTGTTGATTTTGACAATACGGCCGTGGGCGATGGGGCTGCGCACGATGTCCATGTGCAGCATGCCAGGCATCTTGATGTCATCGACGTAGTTGCCCTTGCCTTGGATAAAGCGGGCGTCTTCTTTGCGCAGGCGCGAAGCGCCCATGCCCGCCAGCGCGAGTTCGCGGGCTTCTGCAGTTTGTACCGGTGCGTTCATGTGTGTCTCCGATCAAATGGAAGTGGGCTCAAGCCGCAACGGGCTCTTGCAATTTTTTGGCGGCGTACTGGACGGCTTTGATGATGTTTTGGTAACCGGTGCATCGGCACAGATTGCCACTCATTCCGTGGCGAATCTCATCTTCGGTCGGGTTGGGGTTTTCTTGCAAGAAACGGTAGGCGCGCATCAGCATGCCGGGGGTGCAAAAACCGCACTGCAAGCCGTGCTCTTTGTAAAAGCCTTCCTGCACCGCGTGCAACACGCCTTTGTGGGCCAGACCTTCGACTGTGAGCACTTCAGAGCCATCGCACTGTACCGCGAGGTGGGTGCATGACTTGACAGATTGGCCATCGATATCAACGGTACAAACACCGCAGTGACTGGTCTCGCAGCCAATGTGCGCGCCGGTCAGATTGAGTTCTTCGCGCAAAAAATGGATCAGCAAGGTGCGCGGCTCGACCGCTTTTTCTTCTTTCTTGCCGTTGACTGAAATGGTGATGAGTTTTTTAGACATGGGGGTTTCCGTTGTTTAAGCGCAAAGTGACCAGGCTTTATTCAAAGCGCGTTTGACCATTTCTCCAGCCATGGCGGTCTTGTATTCGATGTCGCCACGCAGGTCTTCTGCGGGGTCGCAAATGGCGATGGCAGCGGCAACTGCGTCTTGCACGTTGGCGGCGTTGAAGGGCTTGTTCAGCAAAGCGGCTTCTGCGGCTTCTGCGTGCAAAGCGGTGGGTGCCACGTTGGTCAGGGCAATGCGCACATGGCTGACCTGGTCGCCGTCTTTACGGATGACCACCGCGCAACCTGCTGTGGCCCAGTCGCCGGTTTTGCGTTTGAGTTTTTCGTAGGCGTAGCCCGTGCCCTGGGCAAATGCAGGCACGCGGATTTCGCACATGACCTCGTTTTCTTCAAGTTGGGTCATGTAGGTGCCCAGGAAAAAGCCCTTGGCGGCCACCGTGCGGCGACCGTTGGGGCCCTCGAGCACAAACGACGCATCAATGGCAATCGACAACGCAGGGTGGTCGTTGCCGGGGTCGCCATGGGCGATGTCGCCACCGATCGTGCCGCGGTTGCGCACTTGCGGGTCGGCGATCAGCTTGGCCGCTTCGCACAGCAAAGGCACTTTGGCCTGCAGGATAGGCGAGCGGATCAGGTCGTTTTCGACCGTCATGGCGCCAATCACCACGGTGCCGCCCTCTTCGCGGATGCCCTTGAGTTCAGGGATGCGATTGATGTCGATCAGGTGTTCGGGCTGCGCAAATCGCAGCTTCATCATCGGCAGCAGGCTGTGGCCACCCGCCAGCAGCTTGGCTTCAGAGCCCAATTGGCCCAGCAAGGCAACGGCCTCGCCCACGGTTTTAGGCGCGTGGTATTCAAAACGCGGTGGAATCATCAAGGGTCTCCTGTGAGTTTGAAACAGACCTATTGTATTGACGAGAGTCCTTTTCCTACTCTTCAGTCAGGCTTTATTCAATCGCGTCACTTTTTGGTCGTTTTGTTGCACGAAATACACTTTATCAAGCACGAAGTGTCAAGATCAAAATTCGTTTTTCTCGCAATCAGTGAATACCCTCATCAACTTTTTAACTCGGGCATACCCTGATAAATGCAATTCAGTGCATCAAACCAGCCCCAGCGCTTGCCTCAAACGCCCGACCTCGCCACGCGACACAGGCACGGGCTGGCTGTTCTTGCCTTTCAAGATCACGTGGGTTTTGCTGCCTTCGCGACCCAACTCATGCACCGCTTGCAGGTTGATGATGAAACACCGGTGTACCCGCATGAACTGCACCGGGTCGAGCCGCAAATGCAAATCCCCAATGCTTAAGTTACAAAAATGATACCCATTGCGTGTGAGCACGCGGGTGTAATGCGCTTGCGACTCCAATGACAAGACGTCATGGGTATCGACAAAAGCAACTTTTTGGTTGGCCACCATCGGGATACGTGACAAGCGCATGTTGCGGGCTGGCGGTTCGGCAAGGGGCTGCACCTGGCCAACCACCTGGGTAACGTCGTAGAAGACCAGCACAAAGCCAGTGGTCTCACCCGTGGCATTGCCCAGCCGGCTGACCTTGATCAACAACACCTGCTCGGGGATGTTGATGATCATTGTCATTGGCACCGCATTGGACATGGGACAGCCAGAGGCCTCGTCCAGCAAAAATTTGACTTTGGGCTTGGAGCGTTCTGGGTGGAAAGACGTGACGAGTTTGTCAAATGGTTGCTTCTCCTCCACCGGCAAAACACGGCGAGCGTAGTCGTTCATGGCCAGCACGTTGCGCTGCGCATCCAGGTGAATCACGCCAGGCTCGAACTTTTCGAACAAATACAGGCCCGTGTTGGGTGTGGTCTTGGAATCCATTGTTTTGCCTCCTAGGCACGGTGCCAATTCAAGCCTGTTGCGCTGCGTCTTTATTTGCCATGAAGAGCACATCTTTATTTGCCATCAAGGGCACATTCAAGACCGCGTCGATGGCCCAAAAGACTTTGGCCAGTTCGCAAAAGACCCTCTGCATCATTCACCAAAATCACTTTTTTAGCACACTTATTTTGCCATTGCTGGGCCCTGGTTGAAGTCGCGGCTGGTGACGACCATTTTTGTTCAGGCCCCATAAAACGCGCTACAGTCACTTCAAGCGGGTCACTTCCTTGACCTGCCTTTTTCCGGAGTTTTTGCATGAGCACCCCTATTCACCACGAACTGCCCCCCGGCGAACTCAACACCGTGCAAGCCCTGGCCGATGTCAGCCAAGCTTGGGACGGCGACATTCTGCGCCAGTTGACCGAGTACATTCAGATTCCAGCCAAGTCGCCCTCGTTTGACGCACAGTGGGCTGAGCATGGCCACCTCGAAACCGTGCTGCGCAACGCCGCGCAATGGGTTGACGCACAAAAAGTCGAAGGCTTGAAGCTCGAGATCATCCGGTTGCCTGGTCGCACACCGGTGATGTTTTTTGACATCCCGGCCAGCCAAACCGACACCCCACACACCGTCTTAATGTACGGCCACATGGACAAGCAACCTGAGTTCAATGGCTGGCGCAACGACCTGGGGCCGTGGACGCCTAAATACGAAGATGGCAAGCTGTATGGCCGTGGCGGCGCGGACGATGGCTATGCGGTGTATGCCAGCATTGCCGCCGTGCAGGCCTTGAAAAATCAAAACACACCGCACCCGCGCATCGTCGGCCTGATCGAGACCTGTGAAGAGTCGGGCTCCTACGACCTGCTGCCTTACGTGGACGCCTTGCGCCCGCGCTTGGGCGATGTGGGCCTGGTGATTTGCCTGGACAGCGGTGCGGGCAATTACGACCAGTTGTGGCTCACCACGAGCTTGCGCGGCATGGCCAGCGGCACGCTCAAGGTTGAAGTGCTCACCGAGGGCATTCACTCCGGTGACGCTTCCGGCCTGGTGCCTTCGAGCTTTCGCATCATGCGCCAGGTACTGGACCGGCTGGAAGACAGCGCCACCGGCCGCATGCTGCCGGCCAGCTTTCATTGCGAAGTGCCTGCTGACCGCCTGGCGCAGGCCCGCGCCACAGCCGCCATTTTGGGCGAAGAGGTGTACAAGCGTTTTCCTTGGGCGCATTACGATTGCGAAGGCTCAACCACCTTCTCCCTGCCCACCACCACCGACCCTTTGCAAGCCTTGCTGAACCGCACCTGGACCCCTACGCTGAGCGTGACCGGGGCGGAGGGGTTCCCGGCGCTGAAAGACGCAGGCAATGTGCTGCGCCCGTACACGGCCTTCAAACTCAGCCTGCGCCTGCCGCCGCTGGTGGACGCGGCACGAGCGGTGCAAGAAATGAAAGCTTTGCTGGAAGACAACGCGCCGTACCAAGCCCGCGTCACTTTTGAGACCGGCGGCGGTGCCACTGGCTGGAATGCACCGGGCACCACGGCTTGGTTCGAGTCGGCGCTGAATGCGGCCAGCCTGGCTCACTTTGGCGCGCCAGTGGGCTATATCGGCCAGGGTGGCACGATCCCGCTGATGAACATGCTCAGCCAAGGCTTCCCCAGCGCACAAATGATGGTCTGCGGCGTGCTCGGCCCGAAGAGCAATGCCCACGGCCCGAACGAGTTTTTGCATGTACCGTACGCCAAAAAACTCACCGCCGCGGTGGCGCAGGTTATCGCGCAAATGCCTTGACTTTGACTTTGATCGATGGATTCTTTTGTTTTCAGTCAACACATTGGCAGCTCCGGTCCGTTAAGCATTTTTGATTGGCCCGCGCCTGACGCACCCCCGCGCGGGCGGGTCCTCTTGGTACACGGCCTGGGTGAACACATGGGCCGCTATGCCCATCTGGCCGAACAACTGCGCGCGTGGGGGTTTGCTGTGCGCGGTTACGACCAATACGGGCATGGTCAGTCTGTCGGACCTCGCGGCGACATGAAAAACGCGCACAGTGTGATGGCCGACTTTGGCAGTGTGATCGACGTGACGCGCAAACTGAACTTGGCCCAATCCAAGCCCCTGATTCTTTTGGGGCACAGCATGGGCGGGCTGATCGCAGGCAAGGCCGTCGCACAAGCGCTGCGCCAAGTGGATGGGCTGGTGATGTCGTCCCCGGCTTTAGCCACAGACATGAACAGATTTCAAAAGATACTCTTGCGCCTGCTACCCCGCATTGCGCCCCACTTGTGTGTCGACAACGGCTTGAAACCCCAGTTTGTCGCGCGGGATCCGCAAGTGGTGCAAGACTACCTGAACGACCCGCTGGTGCACCGCAAAATCTCGGCCAGTCTGGCCGAGTGGCTTGTTGCGCAAGGCCCGCAGGTTCTGGCCAAAGCCGCTGAATGGACCACGCCCACCTTGCTGATGTACGCAGGCCAAGACCAACTGGTGGCGCCGCGAGGCAGTGCCCTGTTTGCAGCCAACGCGCCGGTTTGCGTGCGCTCAAAAGTCTTTGAAACGATGTACCACGAGATCTTTAATGATCCCGAAAAAAATTTGGTCTTCGATTGCCTCAAAGACTGGCTAGACGACCACTTCTCTGCCTGACAAAAAGCCACACCAAGGCCACGGCGGTCAGGCCGACGGGCAGCAGCGACCCGATGTTCAACCAAGCCCAGCCTTGGGTGGTCACCAGGGCGCCCGAAGCGAACGAGGTCAAGGCCATGGTGGCAAACACGCAAAAGTTGATGGCCGCCTGTGCCCGGTCTTTTTCTTCAGGACGCCAGGCTTGCATCGACAAGGTGGTGCTGCCGGTGAACAGAAAGTTCCACCCCACGCCCAAGAAAAACAAAGCAACAACAAATTGCTCTACCTGCACGCCGGACAAGGCCACACCGATGCAGATGAAATTGAGTGCAACGCCGACAGCCATGATCGGCAAGGTGCCGAATTTTTTGATCAGGTGACCGGTAAAAAAGCCTGGCGCAAACATGCCGATCACATGCCATTCGAGTACCAAGGCCGCATCGCTGAAGGCGTAGCCACACACTTGCATGGCCAGCGGTGTGGCCGCCATGAGCAGGTTCATCACGCCGTAGCCCAAGGCCGCCGCCGCCGCCGAGACAATGAACACCGGCTGCAGCATGATTTCTTTCAAGGGCCGGCCTTCGCTGCTGCCCACCACTTTGGGCGGGACCGCCGGGAAACGGATGAAGGCCATCAGAACCATGCCGACCATGGCTACACCGACGAGCGACAGATAGGCGCCCATGTAAGGCGTGTCGAACAGGCCTTTGGTGCGTGAAGCCATGTTGGGGCCCACAATGGCACCAATCAAGCCGCCGGCCAGCACCAGTGAGACGGCTTTTTCGCGGAAAGCGGGCGCCGACAATTCGGCGGCAGCAAACCGGTACAACTGCCCATTGGCGCTGTAGTACCCCGCCACAAATGTGGACGCCACCAATAACCAGAAGTTCTGGTCGTACGCGGCGTAAGCGCACAACAAAGCCGACAGCAGTCCCACCACCAAGCCAATCTGAAAGGAGCCACGCCGCCCGTAGCGGGTTTGCGTATAGGCAACCAAACCCGTCGAAAAGGCCCCGCCAACCACATAGCCCATGACCGGCAAGGTGGCCATCCACCCCAAAGGGGCCAAACTCAGCCCCACGAGTCCGTTGATGGCAATGAAAGTCACGTTGTTGGTCAAAAACAAGCCTTGACACAAAGCAAGCAGGATCAGGTTAGCGTTCATAGCCCCAGTGTAGCGGGCTTCAATTTGGGCACAATAAGCGCATGTCTCCCTTGCTCACATCGCCTTCTTCTGTCACGGTTGCGCCAGCCCCAACAGCCGCAACTTTTTTGACGGCTGCGTTTTACAAGTTCGTGGAGTTGCCCGACTACACAGAACGCAAAGCACCCTTGCTCGCTTTTTGCGAGGCGCACCAAGTCAAAGGATTGATCTTGTTGGCCCGCGAGGGCATCAACAGCACGATCGCCGGCGCCCCTGCGGACGTTCACGCCGTGCTGGCGTATTTGCGCCATGACCCGCTGTTGGCCGACCTGCAACACAAAGAGTCTTATGCCCACAAAGCACCGTTTTACCGCATGAAAGTGCGGCTGAAAAAAGAAATCGTGACCCTTGGCGTACCGGGCATCAGCCCCACACTGATGGCTGGCACCTACGTCAAACCAAGCGACTGGAATGCCCTGATCTCGGACCCGGACGTGGTGGTGGTCGACACTCGCAATGATTATGAGGTGGAGATTGGCACATTCACAGGCGCTGTGAATCCGCAGATTCAAAGTTTTTCGCAATTGCCCGAGTGGGTGAACCAAGCCCAGGCCTTGCAAGAAAAAACCGGCCGCAAACCCAAAGTAGCGATGTTTTGCACGGGCGGCATTCGCTGCGAAAAGTCCACCGCCCTCCTGCGGGCGCAAGGCTTTGACGAGGTGTACCACCTGGAAGGCGGCATTCTCAAATACCTGGAAACCGTGCCGCCCGAAACAAGTTTATGGCAAGGCGAGTGCTTCGTTTTCGACGAGCGCGTCTCGGTCGGACACGGCTTGCTGCCCGGCCCGCACGCCTTGTGCAGATGCTGCCGCGATCCATTGCCTGCTGGGGCATTCGACTCGCCTTTGTACGAAGCGGGGGTGAGTTGCCCACGTTGCCACGAGACCACGACCAAGGCACAAAAAGCCAGTGCGCGCGAGCGCCAGCGCCAATGGGAAAAAGCCAAAGCCAACGATCAAGCGCACATTGGCGCAGTGCACACCGGGTCACTTCACAAAACGCCTCGCAAGCCCGTGTTATTGCCGCCTGGCACGCCCGTCTTGTACTCCTTCCGTCGCTGCCCCTACGCCATGCGGGCTCGCTTGGCCCTGCAAGCTGCCGGGTTGCAATGCGAGTTGCGCGAGGTGGCATTGAAACAAAAGCCCGATGCACTGTTGCAAGCCTCGCCCAAAGGCACTGTGCCCGTTTTGGTGTTGCCCGACCGGGTGATCGAGCACAGCTTGGACATCATGTTGTGGGCGCTGCTAGGCCATGACCCTCTAGGCTGGCTGCCCGCCGACCCGGCCTTGCAAACCGACGCCTTGCAACTGGTGGCGCAATGCGATGGGGATTTCAAATTCAACCTGGACCGCTACAAATACCCGAACCGTTATGACCTGCCCGGGGGTCAAAGCCACCGGACACAAGGCGCTGTGTTTTTGGCGCAATTGAACACACGTTTGCAAAACCATGCGTTTTTGATCGATCACCAGTGGCGCTGGGCCGACGCGGCCGTTGCGCCCTTTGTGCGTCAATTTGCGCACACCGATGCCGGGTGGTTTGCGGCGCAAGCCTGGCCTGCCCTGCAAGCCTGGCTGGCGCACTTTGAAGCCTCCGCCGCTTACGATGGCGTGATGGAAAAATACCAGCCTTGGCATGTCGGTCAACCACAGGTCTCTTTTCCAACTGCCCTTTGATCTTAGGAGATCCGCATGAACGCCACCTTGCCTGCCCCGCAACTCGAACATGTTTGCGATTTGGCTGTCACGATTTCACCACCTGTCGAAGTAGGCCATACGCCTGCCGGTTTGCGCCGCATGATTCCCATCACCGGCGGCACCGTCAGCGGCCCCCAACTCAACGGCCACATCGTTCCGGGTGGGGCTGACTTCCAATTGATTTTGAACAACGGGACACAAGCTCATTTGGACGCACGTTACGTGATCGAACTGACCGATGGCACCCGGGTGTTTGTGCAAAACACCGCCTTGCGGGTGGCTTCGCTTGAAAATTCGCAGCGCATCATGCGTGGCGAGAAGGTCAATCCTGAAGAGGTGTATTTTCGCTGCCAACCGCAGATGGAGGCCACGGCGCCGCAATGGGCCTGGCTCAACGAAAGTCAATTCATAGGCAACGGGCGCCGCACGCCTGATGGGGTGTACCTGAGTTTTTACCGGGTGTTGTGAGTCACGGCGTCAACGCGGCCAACACCGCCAACACCGCCAGTGGCGCGGTTTCAGCCCGCAACACGCGCGGCCCCAAACTCACCGGCAAAAAGCCTGCCGCCAAGGCCTGAGCCTCTTCTGCAGGCGTCAGGCCCCCTTCAGGACCGCTGAGCAAGGTGATATGGGTGTGAGCTTGCACGACTGTCTTTAAGGCCTGCGAACCCACGGACAAAGACAGGACCAGACGCAAGCCGGTTTGCACGGTCACCGGATACCGCGCCAGCCAGTCCGCCAAACTGCAAGCGGAGTCAATGCGGGTCACCCGGTTACGGCCACATTGTTCGCTGGCCGCCACGGCCACGGCCTGCCAATGTGCCCCTTTTTTTTCGGCACGTTCTGCTTTGAGTTTGAGCACACTGCGCTCGGCGGTGATGGGCGTCAAACTGGCGGCACCCAACTCGGTGGCCTTTTCAACCAACCAGTCCATGCGCTCATTGGCAATGATGCCGGCCAACACATGCACAACACAAGGCGCTTCTCGCTCCAAGGGGGTGTGCACGCCGATAGAGACGTCCACATCCGAACGGCCCATGCGTGTCACCGTGGCGGCATACTCGCCCCCCTCGCCATTGAACAAGGTAATGGCATCACCAGGTTGCAAGCGCAGCACCTGCACATGGCGTGCAGCCGGTGGCGGCAGGCTCACTGCATCGCCGGTGTGCAGGGGCATAGGGCAGAAAAAGCGGGCCACTGCTTACATCCGCCCGTAGGCAAAACCCGACACGTTCTGAATATTCTCGACCTCGTCAACCAAACGCATCAAGGGCTTGAGTTCGCGGTAGCGATTGGCAGTGGTGCGGATGTAATGAATAAAGCGTGGCGCGTCGGCCAGGTATTTGGGCTTGCCGTCACGCAAGGTCAGACGGGCAAAAATACCCGCCACTTTGAGGTGACGCTGCAGGCCCATCCATTCGACCGCACGGTAAAAAGCGCCAAAGTCCTGGCTCCAGTCCTCGTGCTCGAGCAGCCCGACTTTGCGGGCCTTTTCCCAATAACGGATGGTGACATCGAGCACAAAATCTTCTTCCCAGGTCAAGAAAGCATCGCGCATCAGGCTGGCCACGTCGTAGGTCACGGGGCCATACACTGCGTCTTGAAAGTCCAGCACGCCCATGCGCAAATCTTCAGAATGAGTGGGCATCATCAAATTGCGCGGCATGAAGTCGCGGTGCACAAACACACTGGGCGCGGCCAGATTGTGCTGCACGATCTGCACAAAAGCCGCGTCCAAGGTCTCGCGCATCTTGCCTTCGACCTTCAGGCCACGGTGTTGTGTCAAATACCAATCGGGAAACAAGCTCAACTCGCGGCCGAGCAAGGCCGCGTCATAAGCAGGCAACACGCCGGGCTTGGAGGCGAGTTGCCAATCTATCAAAGCGTCCACAGCTTGCAAGTACAAAGCCAAATTGGCCTGCGGATTTTCCGTGTCAATCGCCTCCATCATGGTCGTCCCTCCCAGATCGGAGAGCAGCATGAAGCCTTGGGCTGCATCCCAGTCCAGCAGCTGCGGCGCCTTAAGGCCTGCCGCGTGCATCAACTCGGCAACCTGTACGAAGGGTTGGCAGTTTTCTTTGTCCGGCGGCGCATCCATGATGATACGGCTGGGGCCTAAATGGGTATCGACACGTAAATAACGGCGAAAACTGGCATCGGCTGAAGCCATGCGGACCGTGCTTGGAACAAGTCCTTGCGCAGCTGAGATTCGGCCCAGCCACGACCCCAAAGCGGCCTGTCTTTGGGGGTCTGCCCAAGTCACCTTCTCGCTGTCGGGTTGGGCATCAGATGCAGGAGCGTAAAGAGTTGTCACGGTCAAAGGGTAAAAGGGTGAGAGTGCTTGCACTCATGGATAATCCATTCTACAAACCCCTGCATGTGCCTGCGGCTAATGCGATCCCTTTCTTTTCTCGCTGTTCTTTGACGTTTTGTCCCGATTGCCTTTGTTCCTTGCGGCCACACCTGCTGTCATGACCTCGCGTGTGTCAGGTTCGACCATGGGTTTTGCCCCTGTCTGTTGGGCCGTTTGCTGCCTTTTGTCTTGTCAGGCCAGCGCGCAAACCAAGCCGAGCACCGGCCCGACAACGGACATTGCCCCTGTCTTGCGCATCAGCCCGATGTTGCAAGAAAGAATTTCCGACAAGGAGCGCAGCCAATCCCCAGTGTTTATAGAGGGCCAAAGTATCACGGGCCGACCCGACCTGGATGTGGTGATTGAAGGCAATGCGCGTTTGCGCCGATCCGGCTTGTCCGTCAAAGCCGACCGCATTGAGTACGATCAAACCCAAGACACGCTCAAAGCCCAAGGACAAGTGCGTATTTCACGCGATGGGAATCGCTTTGAAGGCCCCCAATTGGAACTGCAGGCCGATACCTTTCAAGGCCAATTTGTTGGGCCCACTTTTGTATTGAACAAGGGGGGGCATGGTCAAGCGCAAAAAATCGAGTTTGTGGATGGCAAGCGCGTCATTATTCACAACGCCACCTACACCACCTGTACCCGACTGCCAGGCCCGAGTTGGTTGCCTGACTGGGTGCTCAAAGCTGCCCGTCTGAGTTTGGACGACGAAGAGTCCGAGGCACAAACGCAAAGCATGCAACTGAGGTTCATGGACGTCCCCATACTGGCGGTGCCCTCGCTGAGTTTTGCCTTGACAGCCGATCGCAAATCCGGTTTTATGTCCCCCACCATCGGCATCGACTCTGTCAGCGGCCTCGAAGTGGCCACGCCCTACTACCTCAATATTGCCCCCAACCGGGATGCCACTGTGACCACCACGGTGAAGACCAAACGGGGCGTGGCTGTGGACACCGAGTTTCGCTACCTTGAAGACACATACCAAGGCAAAAGCCTGATCAATTTAATGCCCAGTGACACTTTGCGAAACCAAGCACGATGGGGGGTTTCAGCGCAACACAACGGCAGTTTTGATTCTGGACTGAGCGCTTTGGGCCGCGTCGGCTTGGGGCTCAACCTCAACCGTGTGAGTGACGACAATTACTGGCGCGATTTTCCGCGTTCGGGTTTGTCTCTCACCCAACGCTTGCTGCCTTCAACGGGCACCTTCTCATGGGCACAAGAAGATGTGTCGATGACGGCACAAGTACTGCGCTGGCAGACTTTGCAGGATGTGACTTCACCCATCACGCCGCCTTACGACAGATCACCGCAAATCGTGTGGCGCCACACCCGTTGGGATGTGAACGGCTTGGACTACGCCACCATCGCCGACACCACGCGGTTTGAGACCAATTATTCACGCATTCCAGGGGGCACGACCGCCGTGTTGAACAACGGTCAGCGCAGCTATGTCAACAGCCAAGTCAGTCTGCCTGTTGTCAGCGCTTGGGGTTTCATCACCCCCAAAGTCCAATTGCATGCCACCCGCTACCAGCTCGATACACCTTTGAGCGATGGCCGTTCCAGTGTCAACCGCGTGCTGCCAACTTTCAGCTTAGACACCGGTGTGGTCCTCGAGCGCGACGCGAATGTGTTTGGCCGGGCCATCAGACAAACACTGGAGCCCCGGGCTTTCTATCTGCGAACACCTTATGCAGACCAATCCATGCTGCCGCTGTACGACACGGGGGCGACCGACTTCAATCTGTCTACCATTTACAGCGCCAACCCTTATGTGGGTCAAGACCGGATTGCCGACAACAACCTCCTGACCTTGGGTGTGACCAGTCGCTATTTGGACGCCAACACCGGGGCCGAGTTGGCCAAGCTCGGCTTTGCACAGCGCCTCCGCTTTGATGACCAACGGGTCACCCTGCCGAGCGAAAGCCTGGTGGCCAAGGGCTTCAGTGACATGCTCGTGGGCGCAGGCGTGCGTTGGGATGACCGTTGGTCACTCGACTCGCTGGTTCAATTCAACAACCAAACATACCGCTCTGTGCGCACGACAGTGGGTGCACGGTACAGCCCCACCCCCTACCGCGTCTTGAACATGGCTTACCGAATGACCAGGGATCAAAGTGAGCAGATCGACGTGGGGTGGCAATGGCCTTTGGCTGACTTCAGCTGGTCTGCTGCGCAAGAAAATTCGCTGCCGCCCGAACCCGGTCAAGGCCTCGGCCCCGGGCGCTGGTACAGCGTGGGCCGAATGAACTTCAGCTTGAAAGACAACCGGATGGTGGATTCCATTTATGGTTTTGAGTTTGATGCCGGTTGCTGGCTCGGCCGCGTGGTGCTTGAACGCTTGCAAAGTACCGTCTCAACGTCAAACAGCCGCTTGCTTTTCCAACTGGAGTTTGTGGGCTTGGCCCGCATCGGTTCCAGCCCCCTGAAAACCTTGCGCGACAATATCCCCCGTTATCAATTTTTGCGCGAAGATATGGCACCCCCCAGTCGGTTCCTTCAATATGAATAAATCAGCCCGTCGTTTTCTCTTGTCCAGCGGGCACTTTGCGCTCCATGCAGGTCTCCTTTCATGGGGTCTGTTCATCGGCGGATTCAACTTCGCACAGGCCCAAACGCCCATGGTCAAACCCGTGATTTCCCGGTCAGCCGATTTCATTTTGGCGGTGGTGAATTCTGAGCCGATTACCAACAACGAAGTGCAACAACAACGTACCCGGATGGACACTCAATGGCCCGTGGGGACGCCCAAACCGTCGCCCCAAGAATTGGCAAAACAGGCGCTGGAACAATTGATCAATGACAAAGTACAACTTCAACAAGCCCGCGAATCAGGCATTCGCATTGAGGAAGACACCGTCGATCAGGCCGAGGCGAACGTAGCGCGTCAAAATCAAATGAACAAAGACCAGTTGCGCGCCAAATTGACCCAAGAGGGTTTAAGTTGGACCGCTTTTCGGACACAACTTCGCAACCAGCTGACGCTGACTCGCCTGCGTGAGCGTGAGGTTGAAGCCCGAGTCCGTATCAGTGAGGTTGAGGTGGATCAGTTTTTACGTGACCAACGGGGAGCCCCTTCTCCCATGGGGATCGATTTGAACTTGGCTGTGATTCTTCTTCCCGTACCTGAAGACAGTTCTGAAGTCCAAATCACGGCGTTGCAAGCCCGCGCTGACACGGCTGCCCGTCGAGCCCGTGCAGGCGAAGAGTTCGCTAAATTAGTCAATGAGTTCATGGGCGACACCGTCCCCAATGGCGGGGCCATGGGTTTGCGTCCATCCGAGCGCTACCCCACCTTGTTTGTCGACAACACCCTCCGTTTGAAAGTGGGCGATATTGCCGGACCCATCCGTTCTGGTGCTGGATTTCATATTTTGAAGGTGCTTGAAAAACGCCAAGGCGAAGCTCCGCCCGTGATGGTCACGCAGACGCGCGCGCGCCACATTTTGCTGCGAACCCGTCCCGACTTGACGCAGTCGCAAGCCCAAGACCAACTTCAGAAAATCAAACAAAGCATCCGTTCAGGACAGACTTCTTTTGAGGCCATGGCACGTGAATATTCTCAAGATGGCAGCGCCATGAGCGGCGGTGACTTGGGTTGGACAAGTCCTGGCCAGTTTGTACCGGAGTTTGAACAAGTGATGAACCGCTTGCCGCCTAACCAGATCTCGGACCCCTTGGTTTCCCGGTTCGGCGTGCACCTGATTGAAGTTACCGATCGTCGCGAAGTGCCCGTCAGTGCAAGCGAACAACGTGAGATGGCGCGCAACGTGTTGCGTGAGAAAAAACTCGACGAAGCTTTCACCACTTGGCAAGAGGACCTGCGCGGTCGTGCATTCGTTGAAATGCGCGACGCCCCTCAATGAAACACATTCCGCGTAAACGTTTCGGTCAACACTTCCTTTCGGACCACGGCATCATCGACGCCATAGTCGACGCAATTAACCCGCAAGCTCAAGACCTCATGGTGGAAATCGGGCCAGGTCTGGCCGCCTTGACGAAACCCTTGGTTGAGCGTTTGGGCCATCTCACTGTGATTGAATTAGACCGTGATTTGGCCAGCCGTCTGAGGTCGAATCCCCAATTGACGGTGATCGAATCTGATGTATTGCGGGTGGACTTCTCTGACCTGGCGGCGCGTGTTGCAGCGCTGCCTTCTTCGCGGGCCAGCACCACCGATGCCCCCAAGCTGCGGGTGGTGGGCAATCTGCCCTACAACATCTCCACACCGATTTTGTTTCACTTGCTGGAACATGTGCACGTGATCAAAGACCAGCACTTCATGCTGCAAAAAGAAGTCATCGACCGCATGGTCGCCAAGCCTTCCACGGCGGCTTATGGCCGACTTTCCGTCATGTTGCAGTGGCGCTACGCCATGCACAATGTGCTGTTTGTGCCACCCCAGAGCTTCGAGCCGCCTCCACGCGTTGACAGCGCCGTGGTGCGCATGGTACCGCGCGTCTCGCCAACCCCCATCAACCCCAAATTGCTTCAAGAGTTGGTGCAAGTGGCTTTCAGCCAACGCCGGAAATTGCTGCGCCATACTCTGGGCTCATGGCTCACGCAGCGCAACTTTGACGGTGAATTCAATGTGCAGCGCCGTGCCGAGGAAGTCCCTGTCGAAGAGTTTGTCGCGTTAGCTCAAACGGCCTGAGCACACAGCATGCTCTGATTTCAGGCTTCACCCGGGCTGCGCGCATCCGTAAAAAAACCCGCTCGAGAGCAGGTTTTTTTACTGTCTTCAAAGGTCTGATTTAAGCTGCCGCCAACCAGTAACCTGCATTGAAAGGGCTGCTCATGCGCAGCGCCAGGGGTGACACGTCGACCAGCTTATCGGTCGGCATTTTTTCACCGGGTTCCAACTCTTCTGCCTTGAGGGTCACATCCCTGTGAGCCTCTTTAGCCCGTTCTGCTTGGCTAGCTTGTGCAGAACGGGCTACAGAAAAGAATAGAAGCATCGGAAGGGTATCTTCCTGTCCCCCCAGTAATCTGCTGTGTCGCGGAAGATGTCGAGCAACTGTTCGCGCGCTTCCTTGTCAAACTTGGCGTTAGCAGGAATCTGCTCGAGCACCACGATAAAGCCAGGCTGTACGCCCGACTTGTGCAATGGGTCGGTCATGCAATCGTACAAAGCATCGAAATTTTTACCGAAATGCGAAGGCAGTGTGAACTGGCCTGCGATCAAATCGAGTACATCTTGTTTGCTTTGCGCACTGGACAAATTGGCGAACAAGAAGTGATGCCCCAGACCTTGGGCTGCTTCTTGCAAGTCGCTCACGCGGAATGCGCGAATCGACTGGACGATGTTCGTCCGTACACCTTTAAGAGGTGTTTCTGGGTCTTGACGAAGTGGCGTATCCATCTCCGCGGCTCTTTCTATAGTCAAAAAAACTTCAGCTTGTGGCTGTTATTCAATTCGTCCTCCAGCTGAACAAGCCTGGGGACTCTTTCTCAATTTGCCTTTGCGCAGTCCGATAGGACAGCACAAAAACACTCATTTTTTATCCACGATCTCGCGAAAGCTGGCGTAGTGATCGTCGCTGTAATAGCAGTTTTGAGGTTTACTCACCTCCAAACCGCCACACACAATGCGACGCGCACCTCTGGATCTTTCTCCTGGCGTTTTCACGGTGTACTCGTGGTAAAAACCACGCGGTTTTGGGGACAGCAACCGCTCCCGATTGCCAAACACCACACCGTCTTTTTCGTAAGGAAAGGGTCCACCCTGGTGGATCAGCCTGTAGGTCTCTTGCCCTTCATTGGGTAGTTGCAACAAGCCAATGGTGGCGCCCACAACATCTTGAACCGCTTTGGCCTGCACAGGGCAAACCAACAACAGCCAGAGCAGGGACAGACTCCCTAAAAACTGAACCATGCGGGTCACTCTGTCGAAAACCATGAATACAACCTTTCAAGGACCTGCGGGTAAACCCGAAAATCCGAAGGCGTGAGTTTGCCGCAAGCTGGGGGAAAAAGCAAGGGCTTGCGCAATGAATAGGCAACTCCTTGGGGTTATTCGACGGAAAAGTTCGTATTTATTGTCTTTAAACGCTTTACCGGCTTACGTTTGCATCTGCAACTGTGAGTGCCGTCATATTCACAATCCGACGCACAGTCGCGCTGGGGGTCAAGATATGCACCGGTTTGGCGGCGCCCAGCAAGACCGGACCGATGGCAATATTGCCACCGGCTGCGGTTTTCAGCAGGTTGTAGGCGATGTTTGCTGCATCAATATTGGGCATGACCAATAAGTTGGCATCGCCAACCAAGGCGCTGTTGGGCATGACGATCTGACGCGCAGCACCGTCCAGCGCTAAATCGCCATGCATTTCGCCATCCACTTCGAGCCAGGGCGAACGCTGTTGCAGCAAAGCCAAAACCTGGCGCATTTTGACCGCGCTGGGTTCGTTGGACGAGCCGTAATTGGAGTGCGACAACAGCGCTGCCTTGGGTCGCAAACCAAAACGCCGCATTTCTTCGGCAGCCATCACCGTGATTTCTGCCAACTGCTCGGCCGTGGGGTCGTAGTTCACATGGGTGTCCACAATGAAAATCTGGCGTCCAGGCAACATCAGGCCATTCATACATCCATAAGTGTTAACCCCTTTGCGACGGCCGATCACTTGGTCGACATAGCTCAAGTGCATGGGGTTGGTGCCCCAGGTGCCACAAATCATGCCGTCCACGTCGCCTTTGTGCAGCAACATGGCGCCAATCAGCGAAAGGCGGCGGCGCATTTCGATTTTGGCAATTTGCGTGGTAACGCCTTTGCGTTCAGTCATGCGGTGGTAGGTTTGCCAGAAATCACGGTAGCGATGGTCCATCTCCACATTGACCACGTCATAGTCCAGCTCTTCTTTCAAGCGCAGGCCAAATTTCTCGATACGCTGCGCGATCAACGAAGGGCGTCCGATGAGCGTGGGACGAGCCACGCCCTCATCAATTACGATTTGCGCGGCACGCAATATGCGCTCTTCCTCACCCTCGCAAAAGGCCACGCGTTTTTTCAAAGCCCGCTTGGCGGCGGTAAATATCGGCTTCATGGTGGTGCCTGATGCATACACGAAGCTTTGCAAGCGCTCGCGGTAGGCGTCCATGTCGGCTATAGGGCGCTCGGCCACACCGCTGTCGGCAGCCGCTTGGGCCACGGCAGGGGCGATTTTTATCATCAATCGCGGGTCAAAAGGCTTGGGGATCAAATACTCAGGGCCGAAAACCAGAGGCTCGCCGGCATAGGCGGCGGCAACCACCTCGCTTTGTTCGGCCTGCGCCAAGTCAGCAATCGCGTAAACCGAGGCAATTTCCATTTCTTCCGTGATGGTCGTCGCCCCACAATCCAAGGCGCCCCGAAAAATGTACGGAAAGCACAGCACGTTGTTCACCTGGTTAGGGTAATCAGTGCGCCCGGTGGCCATGATCGCGTCGTCACGCACCGCCTTCACGTCGGCAGGGTCGATTTCAGGGTTCGGGTTGGCCAATGCAAAAATAAGGGGATTGGCGGCCATCGACTTGACCATGTCTTGCTTGAGCACACCCCCTGCCGACAACCCCAAAAACACATCCGCGCCGGCAATGACTTCTTTGAGCGTGCGCAGGTCGGTCTTTTGTACAAACTGAATCTTGTCTTCGTCCATCAACTCGGTGCGACCCGCATAGACCACCCCCGCCAGGTCGGTGACCCAAATGTTTTCACGCGGAATACCCAGCTTGACCAGCAAACCTAAACAAGCCAAGGCCGCAGCACCGGCGCCGGAGGTGACGAGTTTGATTTTTTGGGGGTCTTTGCCCACGACTTTCAGGCCGTTCAAGAGGGCGGCACCCACCACAATGGCCGTGCCGTGCTGGTCATCGTGAAAGACCGGGATCTTCATCCGTTCGCGCAGTTTGCGCTCGATGTAAAAACAATCAGGCGCCTTGATGTCTTCGAGGTTGATGCCACCAAACGTCGGCTCCAACGAGGCGATGATCTCCACCAGTTTGTCAGGGTCTTTCTCGTTGATCTCGATGTCAAACACGTCGATACCCGAGAACTTCTTGAACAAAACGCCTTTGCCCTCCATGACCGGCTTGCTTGCCAAGGGGCCTATGTCGCCCAAGCCCAACACGGCAGTGCCATTGGTGACCACGCCAACCAGGTTGCCACGGCTGGTGTACTTGAAAGCGGCTGCGGGGTCTTTGACGATCTCTTCACAGGGCGCTGCGACACCAGGCGAGTAAGCCAGCGCCAGGTCATGCTGGTTGATCAACTGCTTGGTGGGGGCGATGGCAATCTTGCCGGGGGTGGGAAATTCATGGTACTCGAGGGCAGCATTGCGTAGCTGCAGGCGTTTTTCTTCGGCTTGGACCTTGTTGGTCGTCATTCGCGGTCTCCTGTTATGCAGTACCAAGCCCGGGTCAGGCTGGCTGCAGGTGCGTGCTTTTCATTTTAGACCTGTCAACATCACCCCCTGCATTCGTCAATAAGCTGCGGCAAGCATTGCGCTTTTAAATTTGACGTACAAATCAACGCGCAACCATTTTTCAACGCATGTGTTTGTGCCGCTTCAGGGCCAGTGCTTGCGCAATTGACATCTGGCGCGCGCCGGGGACCAACTCAAAAGTTTCGCCGGACTGCAGCGTACCCACGCGCTCCACCGCCAGGTAAAAACCGCAGCAGCCGCTTTGCACCATGTCGCGCGCGGCTTGGGCATAACCCATTACGGCGTTGAATTTGCCACAAGGCTCGCGCGGCTGGGTCACGCGCAGCACGCAATCGGCAAAGTGCAGGCGGTCGCCAATGAACACCGCGTCTTCTCGCAAGCCCCTCAGGCTCAGGTTCTCGCCTACAAAGCCGGGTGGCAAGGTTTCACCGGTCTCTTTAAACAGGCTGACGCTGTAGGCCACGCGTTGTTGTTGCCAATACGCCAGATGCTCTAGCGGGAAGGCGTAGACCGCTTTGTCCAAGCCGCCGTGCACCGACACATCGGCTTGCTCATCGCCCGCCAAGCCCAAAAGGCCAACTCGGACCGGGCCGGATTCCGAGGTTTTGCCTATCGCCGACATCAGCTTGCGCTGACCCACACGCAAAGGGCGGACCTTACCCAGGTTGATGTGCACCAATTGCCCCATGGTCATCGGCTCAAGCCCGCATCAAGGCTTCGATCTCGTCCGCTTTGACCGGCACCCCGCGGGTGATCAACTCACAACCCGTGGCGGTGACCACCGCGTCGTCTTCAATGCGAATACCCATGTTGTGGAACTGCTCGGGCACACCCGGTGCCGGACGCACATACAAACCCGGCTCAATGGTCAATACCATGCCGGGCTGCAACACGCGGCTGGGTCGGTCTTTGATGATCTCGCCGCTCAAGGGATCTTTGCGCTCGTTCACTTGGCCCACCTCGGAAGGCTCGACATAGCTGCCGCAATCGTGCACGTCCATGCCCAGCCAATGGCCGGTGCGGTGCATGTAGAACTGAAAGTAGTTGCGGTTGGCGATCACGTCTTGCGCATCGCCCACCTTGTTTTTATCGAGCAAGCCCACATCGAGCAGGCCCTGTGCCAGCACCTTGACCGTGGCTTCGTGCGGCGCGACAAAACGGGCCCCGGCGCGTGTCGCGGCCACGGCCGCGTCCTGGGAGGCCAAGACCAGATCGTAAAGCAGCCGCTGGGGACCGGAGAAGATACCATTGGCCGGGAAGGTGCGGGTGATGTCTGAGGCATAGCCATCCAACTCGCAACCCGCGTCAATCAACACCAAATCGCCGTTCTGAATCCGCCCGGCATCCGCGCGGTAATGCAGCACACAGGCGTTGGCGCCCGCAGCGACGATGGAGCCATAAGCCGGGTACTGCGAGCCGTGTTGCCGAAACTCGTGCAGCAGTTCAGCATCCAAGTGGTACTCGCGCACTTCTTGTCCCGCGCGCAGCATGGCGGCGCTGCGTTGCATGGCACGCACATGCGCGCCCGCGCTGATCTGCGAGGCACGGCGCATGATCGCCAACTCATGGGCGTCTTTGACCAAACGCATTTCATCCAGAATTGCGCACAAATCTCGCTGCTGCTGCGGGCACAACGCGCCGAACCGCACCCGGGCGCGAACGCTGTTCAGCCAGCCATCCACCTGAGTTTCCAAGCCCTTGTGTGTGGCAAACGGATACCACACCGTGCTGCGGTTCTCCAGCATTTTGGGCATTTGGCTGGCCAGCTCGGTCGAGGCGAAGGCCGCTTGCACACCCAGTGCCGCGGGTGCAGCGGCAGGGCCTAAACGCAGTCCATCCCAGACTTCGCGTTCGGCGTCTTTGGGTTGACAAAACAGTTTGGCTTCGCCCTCGGCGGTGATCACCAAGCAGGCGTTGGGCTCTGTGAAGCCGGTGAGGTAATAAAAATAACTGTCATGTCGAAACAAAAAATCGCTGTCCCGGTTGCGCTGACGCTCCAGCGCGGTGGGGATGATGGCGATACCGCCAGCGCCCAGTTGGGATGAGACAAGGGCGCGGCGTTGCGCGTACAAAGAGGATGGTGTCATGGTGTTGAATGGTATGTGAGTGGCGAATGAAGGAGAAAGACCGATGCGGTTGTCAAACCGCGTTAAGTTGTGCCAAGCGCTCTGGGGTGCCCACGTCAGTCCAAGGACCGGTGTACAAGGTCGCGCCAACTTGGCCACGGTCCATGGCAGCGCGCAGCAAAGGGGCCAAGGGCGCAGCCCTGGCTTGCGGGTTACCGGGCACGATGTCGCAATAAGGCCGTTCAAAAAAGGCGCGACGATACAGGGCGATGGTGCTGAAGGTATAGAGCGCTGGCGTGCTGGCGCTTGAGTTGGGGGTCAAGTTCAAGGCCAAGCCTTGGTCAGACAAACCAAAGTCACCCAAGGGGTTGTGCAATGGGTTGGGCACCAACCAAATATGCGCCAGCAGATCGCTGGCGGTCAATTGTGCGAGCGCTTGTGGCTTGAATTCAAACTCAGGCACAAACACATCACCCGCCACAACCCAAAACACCTCCGCCAAATGGGGCAAAGCGCGGGCTATACCGCCCGCGGTTTCCAGCGCGTAGCCAAAATCTTGCGCCTCGTTTGAATACCGCAAATAGGCCACGCCGGCCCCTGGCAGTGGTAAAGAGCTGCCGTAATGCCCCTGAATACGTTCGCCCAGCCAGGCGGTGTTGATCATGATGTGCTCAAAGCCAGCGCGTACCAAAGCTTCCATAGGCCACTGCATCAGCGGCTTGCCGCGCACGGCCAGCAAGGGTTTGGGAATTTGGTCGGTGAGTGGGCGCATCCGCTCACCGCGGCCGGCGGCCAAGATCATGGCGCAGGCCTTTGGCTCGGACTTTGAATGGCTGACATGGGGTGGAAACTGCATCCCTCTATGTTGCCACGCTTGTCACGCACTCTGGGTAAACAAGCTTTTGCAAATCAGTAAAATCTGCTTTTTACCAGAATTCAACCCGGAGCTGCTCCTACATGGCCAACACACATCAAATGGCTAACGCCATTCGCGCCCTCGCAATGGACGCTGTTCAACAAGCCAACTCGGGCCACCCTGGCGCGCCCATGGGCATGGCCGACATGGCCGTAGCGCTTTGGGGTGAGCACCTGCAACACAACCCGAGCAACCCCCATTGGGCCAACCGCGACCGATTTGTACTGTCCAACGGACACGGCTCGATGCTGATTTACTCGGTGCTGCATTTGACCGGCTACAAGCTGCCGATGGAAGAGATCAAGAACTTTCGCACCCTGCACAGCAAAACCGCCGGCCACCCCGAAGTGGGCATCACGCCTGGCATAGAAACCACCACCGGCCCCTTGGGCCAAGGCCTGGCCAACGCCGTGGGCATGGCGCTTGCCGAGATGCTGCTGGCGGCCGAGTTCAATCAAGACGGTCTGGCCATTGTCAACCACAACACCTACGTGTTCTTGGGCGACGGCTGCTTGATGGAAGGCATCAGCCACGAAGCCTGCGCGCTGGCGGGGGCCTGGAAACTGAACAAACTGATCGCTTTGTACGACGACAACGGCATCTCGATCGACGGCAAGGTCGCGCCTTGGTTCATCGACAACACACCCCAGCGCTTTGCCGCTTACGGCTGGAACGTCATCGACGCCGTGGACGGCCATGACGCTGCGGCCGTGTCCAAGGCCATCGCCGCGGCCAAGCACAGCGCCCACAACGGATCATCCGGGCCCACTCTGATTGTCTGCAAGACCGCCATCGGCAAGGGTTCGCCCAACCGAGCAGGCACCTCCAAAGCCCACGGAGAGCCTTTGGGCGCTGAAGAAATCAAGCTCACCCGCGAAGCCCTCGGCTGGACGGCTGAGCCTTTCAAGATCCCGAAAGAGGTCTACGCCGATTGGGATGCCAAAACTGCCGGCAAAGCCCGCGAAGCCGAGTGGAACACTTCTTTTGCCGCTTACCAAGCCGCCTTCCCCGTACAAGCCCGAGAATTCTTGCGCCGCATGAAGGGCGACTTGCCCAAGAACTTCAACCAAGTAGGGTTTGACGCCGTGGTCGCGTCTCACACCCAGGGCGAGACTGTGGCCAGCCGCAAGGCCAGCCAACTGGCGCTGGAAATCTTTACCGCGGCCCTGCCCGAAATGCTGGGCGGCTCGGCCGACCTGACCGGCTCGAACCTGACCAACACCAAGAGCACTCCTGCTTTCCGCGTGGACCTGGCCGGTGATGTGGTCAAGACCGAAGACGGCAAAATCGGCCGCCATATCAACTATGGCGTGCGCGAATTTGGCATGGCCGCCATCATGAACGGCGTGGCGTTACATGGTGGTTACATTCCCTACGGCGGGACCTTCCTGACCTTCTCAGACTACTCACGCAACGCCATTCGCATGGCCGCACTGATGAAGCAGCGCGTTATCCACGTGTTCACCCACGACTCCATCGGTCTGGGCGAAGACGGCCCTACACACCAGTCGATTGAACACGCTGCCAGCCTGCGCCTGATCCCAGGACTTGACGTGTGGCGCCCTGCCGACACGGCCGAAACGACCGTGGCTTGGGCCGTGGCCCTTCAAAACGCGCACCGCCCCTCGGCACTGTTGTTGTCGCGCCAGAACCTGGCTTACTCGCCCAAAAGCAATCTGGGCGACATCAGCCGTGGCGCCTATGTGCTGTCCGAGCCTGAAAACGTGGGCATCAAGAAAACCCACGGCGTGATCATCGCCACCGGCTCCGAAGTGCAACTCGCCCTGGCCGCGCAAAAGCTGTTGGCCGAACGCAAAATCGGTGTACGCGTGGTCTCCATGCCCAGCACCAACGTGTTCGACCGCCAAGACAGCGACTACAAACAAAGCGTGCTGCCAACAGGCATCCCCCGCGTGGCCGTAGAAATGGGCACGACTGACGGCTGGTGGAAATACGGCTGCGCTGCCGTGGTCGGCATCGACACCTACGGCGAGTCGGCCCCTGCGCCGGTTTTGTTCAAACATTTCGGATTCACACCAGAGAACGTGGCTGACACAGTCCACGCTGCGCTTCTCAAGGCCTGACGACGCTGCTTGGGCAGGACCAGGGTTCTGAAAAGGTCTGGAATTCAAATTGGGTTTGTAACCGTCACGTCTCCTTTTTGACTCAGGCATTCACCAAGCAACTGCTTCAGTGCGCCCGATAAGCCGCTGATTGCTTGGACA
>Ga0164294_10000720_pt1 | contig 31302 bp, 30 predicted proteins | sample GEODES005metaG_FD_111479 | JGI IMG/M metagenome (GOLD analysis project Ga0164294, IMG submission 111479) | Oligotrophic lake water microbial communities from Sparkling Lake, Wisconsin, USA - GEODES005 metaG | ecosystem: Environmental > Aquatic > Freshwater > Lake | place: USA: Sparkling Lake...
AGGTGCGTTATATAAATTCTCTAGCGCTGCTGGGTCTGAGTTAATTGTGCTCGGATCAAATGCAGCGTATCCACGCTGATTAAACGCCCGTCCAAGAACAGGGTTTGAACTGCGCATATCTTTGTTCTCCTTTTTATCTCTCCGCCAGAATCTCTAGCGGCTGTGAAGCACCATAATCGTACGCATAAGAATTGTCTGGCGCGAAATATAAGCGCGCTCACATGCTTAAAAGCACCTTAGAACTGGTGCCCCGAGTGGGGGTCGAACCCACACTGGGAGGATTTTAAGTCCTCTGCCTCTGCCATTGGGCTATCGGGGCCACGTGAAGCAATAAATCTACACTCTTTTTCGTGCCTTATTTTCCAGCGATAGAACGTGCAATGCCATCCAAAATATCTGACTCTGATGCAACAAACTCAGTGGCGCCAGTGGCTTTCAAGATTTCAGAGAGGACTAGTGATCCGGCAGGAATCACATCAACGCGGCCTGGGTGCATATAGCCAAGTGCCATTCGTTGCTTGTGTGTAGATGTTAAAAACATCCTTGCAACGTCATGTGATTTATCAGAGCTAATGCGCGATAAGTGGATTGCATAGCGATCATATTCTGATAGATCTAGCGCTGCTGCTGCAACTGTTGTTGCTGTGCCAGCCACTGCAATCAAGGTTCTTGCCTGCGTGATGGGTACAACGAGAGCTGCTTGAGCAATTGCTTCCTTAATGTCTGCTCTAGCTAATTCAATTTGCTCTGGTGTTGCTGGGTCATGAGTAAAGTGGCGCTCACTCATTCGCACGCAACCAATATTCACACTGCGTGCTGCTTCAACAGTTGTAGTACCAAATACAAACTCGGTTGATCCCCCACCAATATCTACTACCAAGAATGGACCATCGTGTGGATCTAAATCTTGAATTGCGCCAGCAAAGGACAACGCCGCTTCTTCATCTCCGCTAATTACTTCAAGCTCAATTCCTAAACGCTCACGCACTCCATCGATAAATAAGTGCCGGTTTGTGGCATCTCGGGTAGCACTAGTTGCACAAAATCTGATCTTTTCAACCCCGCGCTTTGCGATCTCTGCTGCAAACTTGTCGACAGCAGCGAGTGTGCGAGTGATTGCATCTGGGTGAAACTGACCTGTTTGATCAACACCTTGTCCTAGTCGGACAATCTCCATGTCACGGATAACTTCGCGAAAGTTGGCACCATCGATATCTGCAATTAACAAGCGAATGGAGTTAGTACCGCAATCAATTGCAGCTACTCGCATGGGTTGTTCTTCCACCACTCAGGTAGCTGCGATAGCGCTTCATCTCCTAATGGATTAACTTCAGGACCTGCTGCAAGTGAGTGGGCAACTAATGAATGCAAGCACTTAACCCGAGTGGGCATTCCGCCTGCCGAAACATCCTCTACTTCAGGAACATCAATACCGAGAGCAGAGCGGGATGCAATGTAATCATCATGAGCTGCGTGATATGCACCGGCTAATTCAGCATCTGTTTCAAGGCGATCATTCATTTCGCCCATTAATCCAGTTGTTTCTAAGGTTGAAATCACAGCTGTTAACCGTGGGCAGGTCGCATAGTAAAAGGTTGGAAATGGTGTGCCATCTTCAAGCCTAGGTGGAGTTTCAACAACGGCAGGTTTTCCGCAAGGACAGCGATAAGCAATTGCATGAACATCGCGGGGTGTACGACCTAATTGGGTTTGAATGCAATCTAGATCTGCAGCGGTTGGCTCCCGCATTAATTCCCTGTTTCGCTGATGGATGCGATTAGCCGAATATACCAAGGCTGTCCATCGGTTAGTGCACTAGCAATCTTTGTGCCTTGGCTGTTTACATCAGCCGTTGAATCATCAATAACAATGTATTGTCTTTCGCCAGGCAATACAAAGTGCAAACGCTCGCGTGCTTGCGATTTGATGTACTCAGGATCTTGCCATAGCAATAGCTCTTCACGGGCTTTCTGCAACGCAGAATTGTCGGCAGAAAGTTGTGACTCAAGTGCACTTATCTGTGCGCGTTGTGTGAAGTAGTGCTTGACTGGTGGGGCAATAGCTAATGCAAGAATAAAGAGAATTGCCGATAGTGCCAAAAGGCGATTAGAGGTACGTCGACGACCAAATCGAAGTTGACGACGAGCCATAATTAATTCTTACGCCTTGAAACGTGGAAATGCGTCACGACCTGCGTAACGTCCACCCTCATCTAGTTCTTCCTCAATGCGAAGAAGTTGGTTGTATTTGGCAACACGCTCTGTGCGTGCTGGCGCACCAGTTTTGATCTGACCACAGTTAAGAGCAACTGCTAAATCTGCAATCGTTGTGTCCTCAGTTTCACCTGAACGGTGACTCATCATGCTGCGATAGTCAGCACGGTGTGCCATCTCAACAGCATCGATTGTCTCTGTCAGTGTTCCAATCTGGTTAACCTTCACGAGAAGCGCATTTGCTGTGTTTCCAGCAATTCCCTTAGCAAGACGCTCAGGGTTAGTAACAAAAAGGTCATCTCCAACGATTTGAATGCGTGAGCCAAGGACCTTAGTCATCTCGGTCCAGCCAGCCCAGTCCTCTTCGTTAAGAGGATCTTCAATTGAAACGATTGGGTAGGCATCGACTAAAGATGTGTAATAAGCGATCATTTCATCAGAACTCTTAAGAGCACCTTCAAACTTATACTTTCCATTCTCATGGAACTCAGTTGCAGCAACATCCATTGCAAGGGCAATTTCAGAACCTGGCCTAAATCCTGCCGCTTCAATCGCTTCTAGGATTAAATCAAGTGCAGCGCGGTTGCTTTCTAGGTTTGGAGCAAAGCCACCTTCATCGCCGACAGATGTTGCAAGCCCACGCTTTTTTAGAACAGCCTTTAATGCGTGATAAATCTCTGCTCCCCAGCGAACTGATTCACGAAATGTTGGCGCACCGATAGGTGCAATCATGAACTCTTGAATATCAACGTTGGTATCTGCGTGTGCTCCCCCGTTTAGGATGTTCATCATTGGAACTGGAAGCACATGGGCGTTTGGTCCACCAAGGTAGCGGAACAGTGAAAGATCTGAGGATTCAGCAGATGCTTTAGCAACTGCTAGTGAAGCACCAAGAATTGCATTTGCACCAAGTCGCGACTTGTTCTTTGTGCCATCGAGTTCAATCATCGCCGCATCAATTAATCGCTGATCCTGTGAATCAAAACCAATGATCTCAGGTGCAATTTCATCGTTGACGAATGCAACTGCTTTTTCAACACCCTTACCTAGGTAACGCTTGCCACCATCTCGAAGTTCAGCAGCTTCAAAGGCACCTGTTGATGCACCGCTTGGAACTGCAGCGCGTGCTTGTGTGCCATCTTCTAATTCAATTTCAACTTCAACCGTTGGGTTTCCACGGGAGTCTAAAATTTCACGGGCTGCTAATGCTTCGATAATTGCCATTGCGTATCTCCTCATAACTCTTCAAGGTTTGGGTTCTTAAAGCTTTGCCGACCTCAACGCTGAAATGGCACGTTACTTAACAAAGCCAATCCTACCGCGAGTTATGCAGGGTCTATCTGTTGGACGATCCGCATGGCTTCCTTGCGCAGCGCCGATTCTGCATCAATTCCATTGGCCCTAGCCCAAGCAATCACTGCGAGAAGGGCCTGCCCCACTAACTCTTCATCTGCTGTTCCTGAAATAGTTACCGAATCTGGAACAGGGACATCAACCCCGTATTTTTCTGCGCGATACAACAGTTTTTCAATTAAGGGCAGTGCTGGTTGTGACATCGCAACCCCATCTACAGGTGATGTGCGGCCCTTTTCCTTCTTTTTAATCTCTTCCCAATTTTCAAGTACTTCTTGGGAATCTCGAACTTGAACCCCTTCGAAAACATGAGGGTGTCTTCGTATCAACTTGTCAGCAATACCCTGGGCCACATCTTCAATTGAAAATGGATCTGTTGGATGTTCTTCTGCCATTCGTGAATGGAAGTACACCTGTAATAAAACATCTCCGAGCTCCTCGCGCATATCAACCCGATTGCCAGATTGAACGGCATCTACAAACTCATAGGACTCTTCAAGCAAGTATTTAAGGAGTGATTCATGAGATTGCTCTGCATCCCAAGGGCAGCCACCAGGTGAGCGCAAAGTATTCATTACTTCAACTAGTCGTTGAAGCTGTGAACCTTGCATCGGAACTTTGTTAGTTACCTGAAGGAGTTACTGCAGTGGATGCAGAGTCAGAAGCCACAATATCTGCAACTGTTTCATCCCACTTGCCGTAACGAGGATTAACGGTAACGCCAAGCTCTTTTGCCTTAGCTACGACAAGATTTTGAAACTCAGTTCCAACTTGATCTTGAGTAACACCACTTGCAATAAGTGTCTGGCTGATCTTGTCTGAGTATGAAATTGCCTCGATGTATGCATCAAGATCTGCAGGTGCGATTCCAGCGCCAACAAGTGCGGTTGGAAGGGCTGCTGCACCGCCTACTTGTTCCAGAATGCTCGCGCGTCGTGTATCAATCTCTGCTTTTGTAACCTCAATCTTTACTTCTTTGCCTACTGCACGAAGAAGATTGCTCAACACATGAAAGCGAAGTTGTGAGCGGTTAAGCAACTCCCCTGTTTCTAACTGCATCTGTGATGTATCAACCTTTGTGCGCTCAGAAAGAATTGAATCAATACTGCCTTGCACCGTTGCTTGAGTAATCTTTGTGCCACCGACCGTTGCTGCTGCTCCAACCTGTGAACATCCAGTTAATAGGAGCGCTGCTGATGCAACAATTGCCAGAATCTTCTTCACTATGAGCTCGCTTTCGGTACTTCACTAAGTTGAGTTAGGGCCTCAACGACCCAGGCCAGAAGAGAAGTATCCACTATGTCAGGTGCATTCTGGGACGGATTCCAGGAGGCGGCCTTTGGTAGCGCCACTAAAACAGTGCTTGCGGCGCCCTTATAGAGCGAGCCTGGAAATAAACGTGTCAAACGCAACTGTCGTGACTCAGGTAATACCAGAGGTGCCAATCGCAAGAACTTGCCCTGAACAACAACCTCAGTCAATTTCACAGCTTTTGCCTGTGCGCGCAATGCCGCAACACCCAGTAAGGCCTTTGCTTCTTCCGGTAATGCTCCGAAACGATCCAATAGTTCTGCTTCAATAAATGAAACATCAGTTGGTGATTTCACATCCGCTAAACGTCGGTAAAGGTCAAGCCGCAATCTTTCACCCGGAACATACTCTGAAGATAAATGGGCATTGATGGGAAGCTCGACTTTGCATTCGGATATTTTTTCTTCTGTTTCAATAATTCCCGATTTGTACTCCTGAACTGCTTCTCCCACCATGCGCATATATAAATCAAAGCCAACATCTGCAATGTGACCAGATTGTTCACCACCCAAAAGGTTTCCGGCACCTCGAATCTCAAGATCCTTTAAGGCAACTCGCATTCCAGAACCAAGATCGGTATTTGTTGCTATCGTCGTTAATCGTTCATGTGCTAGTTCAGATAATGGTTCATCTGCTGAGTACAAGAAATAGGCATATGCACGCTCACGGCCACGGCCAACTCGGCCACGAATTTGGTGCAGTTGAGAGAGTCCAAAACGGTCGGCACGTTCGACAATTAAAGTATTAGCGTTTTGGATATCTAAACCGCTTTCAACAATTGTTGTACAAACCAAAACATCAAAATCACGATTCCAGAAAGCGAGAATTACATCTTCTAACTCACCCTCTGACATCTGGCCATGTGCAACACGAATTCGCGCCTCTGGAACAAGCTCTTTCAAATGCAAAGCCTTACGATCAATACTTTCAACTCGATTATGCAAATAAAATATTTGACCATCACGCAGAAGTTCTCGATGAATAGCCGCTGCAATCTGTGCCTCTTCGGCAGGACCCACATAGGTGAGGATTGGGTGGCGCTCTTCAGGTGGGGTTGTAATGGTAGACATCTCACGAATCCCAGTAACGGCCATTTCAAGTGTACGTGGAATGGGTGTTGCCGACATAGCTAAAACATCAACAGTGGTCCGCAGCTTCTTTAAGGACTCTTTTTGTTCAACTCCAAAGCGCTGTTCTTCATCGACAATAACTAATCCCAGGTCTTTGAACTGCACATCGTTTGAAAGTATTCGATGCGTACCAATGACAACATCTACCGAACCTGCTGCCAAATTAGCCAGGATCTCTTTACTTTCTTTTGCTGTATTAAATCGAGACAAACCAGCGACTTTTAAAGGAAAGCCTGCATATCGTTCTTCAAAAGTCTTTGAGTGTTGTTGCACAAGCAATGTAGTTGGAACAAGGACAGCCACCTGCTTACCATCCTGAACCGCTTTAAAGGCTGCTCTAATTGCTATCTCGGTCTTTCCATACCCAACATCACCACAGATAATGCGATCCATTGGATAGGGGCGTTCCATATCTTGTTTAACATCATTGATGGTTGATAGTTGATCGGGTGTTTCAATGTATGAAAAAGAGTCTTCTAGCTCTCGCTGCCAGGGCGTGTCTGCAGAAAATGCAAAACCAGGTGAACTAGTTCGGGCTGCATACAACCTGATTAATTCTCCAGCAATCTGGCGAACTGCTTTACGTGCACGGCCCTTTGCCTTTTGCCATTCACCGCTACCAATACGGTGAAGCGTAGGAGCTTCACCACCAACATACTTTGATACTTGTTCAAGAGTGTCTGTTGGAACAAACACACGATCTCCGGGTTGACCGCGTTTTGCAGGTGCATATTCAATAATTAAATACTCTCGTGTCACTCCCGCAACTGTTCGCTGTAATAGTTCGACATAACGACCAATTCCGTGTTGTTCGTGAACAACAAAATCTCCACTTTTTAGTTCTAAGGGATCAATTGCCTGCTTACGTTTTGATGGCATCCGTTCGACATCTTTAACACTTCCTTTGCTTCCCGTTAGATCCCGCTCAGTCATGAAGAAAATCTGATCAGTTGCGCTCTCAAAGCCATGAGTAATAATTGAAGTTGTTAAGTAGATACTTCCCTTTTTGGGTGTATCAATAAGTTTTTCTACTATCTGAACTGGCAAATCTGCACTTCTAAATATCCCTGCATATCTCTCTAACATTCCGTGCCCATGTGTAGCAAAAACAACCGTGCGGTGTTCTGCTAATGACTGGCGAAGCACCTCAACGGTTCGCTCGATGTCTCCGCGCATTGGATCAATAGGTGCATAATCAAAAAAGAGTGTGTCCTCTTCTAAATCGCTTGCAAATTGGCTTAACTCTGTAGCAGTCAAAGTCGATGAACTGATCTCATCTTTGAGTTCATCCCATGAAATGTATGTTCCGGCACCATCGTGTAGTGGAGCGATCGCACCTAAAGCAGCATTCGACCACGAGGCATTAAGAAACTCTTCATTTGTAGCCAATAAATCTGCAGCTCTCGAACGAATACGTTGTTCATCAATAAAGACGATTTGTGTATGTGCTGGCATGCGAGATAGCAGTGTTTCTGTCTCATCGATAAGCAATGGAATCAATGACTCCATACCTTCAAAGGCAATTCCTTCGCTGATCTTTTCAAGCATCTCTGCAGCGGCTGGGTACCTGTCTTTTATTTCAATTGCTCGGTGCCTAACCTCTGGTGTTAGCAACATTTCGCGGCACGGATAGATATCCACACTTCCAACAACTGGTGCATAGGTGCGCTGATCGGCTACTTCGAAATAGCTTAAATCTTCGATTTCATCACCAAAGAAGTCGATTCGAATTGGATGAGTGCTTAAAGGTAAGAAGAGATCAACAATTCCTCCTCGAACGGCAAACTCTCCGCGGCGTTCAACTAAATCGGTTCGTGAATATGCCAGAGAAGATAGATGGCGCACCAGCACATCAAGTGATTGTTCTTTACCTGTTTCTAACTTCATTAGTGGAACTGAACCCAGATTACTAATAATTCGATGGATTACACCACGCACTGGTGTGACAACGATTGGATTAATTGAATGCTTATCTTGCAGTGCGTACAGAGTTTGAATTCTTTTTGCAACAGTGTCACTGCGTGGGCTTAATCGTTCGTGTGGCAAAGTTTCCCAAGCCGGAAACTCCAACACATCGTCATAGAGTTCTCGAAGTTCATTGACGAGATCTTCGCTGCTGCGACTTGAACTCGTAACAATCAATAACGGATGTGATGATGCTCGTGCAGCAAGTAGGAAGGGATACATCGATTGCGGTGCCACGATATGAGATGCATCGGGTGCTGTTGGTAGGACAGGAATTAGTCCACGCATGCCTGCCTCCAATGCCATAAGGCCCCATTTCCTTTTGGAGGGGGGTCCAAACGGAGGGGCTTGATGTGCCAAGTGTAATTTGTTTTGAACAGACCTCGTTACCTGAGAGGATTGCCTAATGAGCCAGAGCCCAATCGCTGCAGATGATGCAAGTTTACGTAGCGATGTGCGCCGCCTTGGTGATCTTTTAGGACAAACTCTTGTGCGCCAAGAGGGCCCAGAGTTATTCGCACTTGTTGAAGAGGTACGAAAGTCCGTTCGTGACGGATCCAGTGCTGAGGTTCTTGCAAATCTTTCAGTAGAAGATTCTGTTCAATTAGTGCGAGCTTTCAGTACATACTTTCACTTGGCAAATGTTGCAGAACAAGTTCACCGTGCCCGAGTCTTGGCACAAACACGCGCTACCGGAGGTTCATGGTTAGCGCGCGCAGTTGATCGCATAATTGATGCGCTCAAGGCACAGACACCTGGACATGAATTAAGTAAAGAAGAGATCGAACAATGGGTAAGTCAGATGTCTGTTCGTCCTGTTTTTACCGCTCATCCAACTGAAGCAGCCCGACGGTCGGTATTAAATAAGTTAGGAAGCATCGCTCACCTTTTGGATGACCCTCGAAACCCATCGCAGCAAGATCGACTAGCAGAAACTATTGATTTGTTGTGGCAGACAGATGACCTTAGATTGGGTCGTCCTGAACCTTTAGATGAAGCCCTCAATGCTTTGTATTACCTAGATGATCTATTTACTCACACTGTTCCAGAAGTGCTCAATGATTTTGCTAAAGAAATGAAACGCATCGATGTTGAGCTACCGATCACTTCACGCCCACTATCTTTTGGCAGCTGGATCGGTGGAGATCGTGATGGAAATCCAAATATCACTGCGCAGGTAACAACTGATGCCATGGTCCTTCAGGTTGGCCACTCCATTCGTGTGACTATCGCAGCGATGAATGATCTACGTCAGATGCTGTCGGTTTCAACAAAGATTGTTGGTGCAACACCAGAACTGTCAGCCTCTGTTGAAAAGGATTTAGCTAACTTTCCCGAGTTTGAGCCTCGATTCTTGCGCCTAAATGCTGAAGAGCCATACCGATTGAAGGCAACAGCAATCGTGCATCGTTTGGCAGCTACACGTGATCGCCATGCAAAAGGTGGGGTTCATGTGCCGCTTAGAGATTATTCAAATACGGCAGAGCTGCTGGCAGATCTAGTCTTAATGCGTGATTCACTCTTGGCGCACCGCGGTGAATTAATCGCTACAGGCTTACTTGAACGCACAATTCGCACAGTTGCAGCATTCGGAATTACACACGCAACCATGGATGTTCGCGAGCACTCAGATGCCCATCACAATGTTTTGAATCAGATAACTGACGCAGATGGATATCTGAATAAGTCACATGATGAAAAGTTTGGCCTACTGGCAAAAGCACTTGCTGAGACAACAATTTTTGACACGTCAAAGTTGGATGCATCAGGAAAGAAAACTCTAGATACATTTATTGCAATCAAGGATTTAATTGATCGATTTGGTCCAGAAGCAATTGAAACTTATATAGTTTCGATGACAAAAGGGGCAGATGATTTACTCGGTGCAGTAGTCATTGCTCAACATGCTGGTTTGGTTTCACTAAAAGAGAAAAAAACAGTCATCGGATTTGCACCATTGTTAGAAACTGTTGCAGAACTTCGCGCTGCAGGTGAAATTCTTGAGAAGTTACTCAGTAACCCTGCATATCGCGCAGTAGTTTCATTGCGTGGTGATATTCAAGAGGTAATGCTTGGGTATTCAGACTCTAACAAGGATGCAGGTATTGCAACTAGCCAATGGGAGATCCATCGTGCTCAGCGATCACTGCGAGATGTTGCAATCAAGCATGGTGTGAAGCTGTGCTTGTTCCATGGCCGTGGTGGTTCTGTAGGCCGTGGTGGTGGACCAACATATGACGCACTGATCGCATTGCCTTGGGGATCTGTTGATGGACACATAAAAATGACAGAACAAGGCGAAGTTATCAGCGATAAGTACGCACTGCCTTCACTAGCACGCGAAAACGTTGAGTTAACTTTGGCTGCATCCTTAGAGGCCACTGTTTTAAATCGTGGACCACGACAAACTCCTGAAGAATTGAAATCCTGGGGCGATTGCATGCAGTTGCTTAGTGATGCTTCATTTAAGCAATACCGATCATTAATTGACCAACCAGATTTGCCGGCTTACTTCTATGCATCAACACCGGTTGAGCAACTGGGTGATCTGTTCTTAGGCTCCCGTCCATCGCGTCGCCCGGATGCTGCAAGTGGGCTTGACTCACTACGCGCAATTCCTTGGGTATTTGGCTGGACACAATCACGTCAAATTGTCCCTGGCTGGTTTGGTGTGGGATCCGGTCTTAAAGCTGCTCGCGAAGCTGGACATACAGATCTTTTGCAGCAGATGCTTAAAAATTGGCACTTCTTTACAACCTTTATCAGCAATGTTGAAATGACTCTTGCTAAGACAGATTTAGTGCTTGCTAGGGGTTATGTAGAGACACTTGTTCCCACAGAACTGCACCATTTCTTGGATGAAATCCAAGCTGAGTTTGATTTAACGGTTTCAGAGGTATTGAAGTTAACAGGCAAAAAATCTTTACTTGGTGATCAAGAAATCTTAGCGAGAACTCTTCAAGTTAGAGATGCCTATCTTTCACCAATACATTTGTTGCAAATCAATTTGTTAAAGCGTGTTCGTGATGAGGGTGATTCTGCAGATCCAGTCTTACGCCGTGCGCTGCTACTAACAATCAATGGTGTTGCTGCCGGACTTCGAAACACGGGCTGATTTAGCTATTGAAGGTTGATTGCGTTACTTCTAAGCCTTTTGAAATGAGAGATTCAACAACATCTGCACCACGATCAATAAATTCACCTAGGTCTTTCTGTTCAACCTTTGAAAATGCTTTTAAGACAAAATCTGCGGGGTCTTGTTGACCCATGGGCCGACCAATGCCTAATCGAACACGGTAGTAATCCGGGCCATCAAATGCCGATGTCATGGATTTCAAACCATTATGCCCATTGTCGCCACCTGCAAGTTTGGTCCGAATGGCAGCAAAAGGAATATCGAGTTCATCATGCAAAGCAATAATGTTTGCAGTCTCTACCGAATAGAAATTTGCGAGGGCTTTGATAGGTCCGCCAGTTTCATTCATATAGCTCTTTGATTTAGCAAGAATTATTGAATGTGTTCCGGCATCTAATTTATATGCTGCAATATCTGTGCGTGACTTATGTGATGAAAACTTAATGGAGTGGCGATTAGCTAACTCGTCAATGACCATCTGACCGATGTTATGACGTGTGGCAGCATATTGATCTCCTGGATTACCCAGACCCACTACCAACCACGTCATAACAACAAAGCCTAAGGGTTAAGCGTCCTTCTTCTCGGCATCTGCAGCAGGTGCTGCAGCATCAGTTGCTACCGGTGCTACTACTTCTTCTGCAACTGCAGTTGACTTCTCAGATAGGTGAACAACGATTGTCTTTGGATCAGATTCGAGTTCAACATCTGTAGGCAGTACAACATCTGATGCGTACTTTGAAGAACCTGAGGCAAGCCCTTGAATGTCTACCTCCAGGAAGCTTGGGATAGATGAGGCGTCAACGCGTACATCGATTGTGTTGTGTACGTGCTCAAGGATTCCATCACGATCATGCTCACCAACTGTGTGAACAGGAACTGAAACAACAACCTTCTCGCCACGACGAACCAAAACTAGGTCAACGTGCTCAAGAATCTGCTTGAGGAAATCGCGAACGATTACCTTTGGAAGTGTTAACTCATTCTTGCCATCAATGGTGATGTCCAAAAGAACGTTTGACTGCTTGAGAGCAACGCCAAGTTCCTTTGCAGGAAGAGTGATGTGAAGAGGCTTTTCTCCGTGACCATAGATAACTGCAGGAACTAAGCCATCGCGACGTGCGCGACGTGATGCGCCCTTACCAAATTCTGTGCGAGTGGTTCCGACGATCTTTACTTCTGCCATTTTTAAACCCTTTGCTCCTAGTTGTCCTGGTTCTTCGGTGCGTACACAAAGTCCCAGCAGGAGAAAAATCCCTTACCCGTCGATCACGGAAAGCTATTCGCTACCCTCGCCGGAACAGGTTGAACAGTATCTTTCCGGCCCGCTAAGAAGCAAATCCAGGCTTATGAATGACCATCAAACAGGCTGGTAACTGATCCGTCTTCAAAGACCTCGCGGATTGCGCGGCCCAGAAGTGGAGCAATTGAAAGCACAGTTAGATTTTCGAACTTTTGATCCTCAGTAATAGGCAAAGTATTTGTAATAACTACTTCAGATGCGCGGCAGCTCTTCAAGCGATCAACGGCAGGGCCGCTAAATACCGCATGTGTTGCAGCAATGATTACATCTGCAGCACCTGCATCAAATAAGGCATCTACCGCCTTTGTAATAGTCCCTGCTGTGTCGATCATGTCATCGATAACTACGCATGTTTGTCCAACAACATCACCCACTACGCGGCCAATTATGGATTCATTGGGCACTCGTGGATCACGTGTTTTGTGAATAAATGCAATTGGGCAACCACCAAGAAGATCTGACCAACGTTCTGCAACGCGAACTCGACCAGAGTCAGGTGAAACAATCGTTAAACGTGTGCGATCAACTTTGCTGCCCACATAATTTGCAAGCATTGGAAGTGCGAATAAGTGATCAACAGGACCGTCAAAGAAGCCTTGAATCTGTGAAGTATGTAGATCAACAGCCATCAAGCGATCGGCTCCTGCTGTTTTAAAAAGATCTGCCATTAAACGCGCAGTAATTGGTTCGCGTCCACGACTCTTCTTGTCCTGTCGTGCATAACCATAAAAAGGCGTAACCACTGTGATGCGCTTTGCAGATGCGCGCTTCAAAGCATCGACCATGATCAACTGCTCCATGATTTGCTTGTTAACAGGGTTGGTGTGGCTTTGAATAACGAATGCGTCGCAACCACGAACTGATTCTTCGAAGCGAACAAAGATTTCACCATTAGCAAAGTCATATGCAGATGTTGGTGTTAAAGGAATACCAAGTTCGGCAGCCACTTCATCGGCTAGCTCAGGAAATCCGCGGCCTGCAAATAGGCGTAATCTTTTTTCAGAAGATAAACGAATCTCGCTCATGTATCTAGCCCTTCTTCGTACTTGCTTCGGCGGCTTGTGCGGATTTACTTCCTGGGCGCTTGCGCAGAACCCAATCTAATACATTTCTTTGCTTTGCTCGGCCAACACCAATTGCTCCAGCCGGAACATCTTCTGTAATAACTGATCCAGCGGCCGTATATGCACCATCTCCTATTGAGACCGGTGCCACAAGCATTGTGTCGCTGCCAATACGGACCTGATCGCCCACTGTGGTGTGATGCTTTTCAACGCCATCGAAATTAACAAAGATAGTTGCTGCGCCAATATTGCTTCCTTCACCAATTGTTGCATCCCCAACGTATGACAGATGTGGAATCTTTGATCCGGTGCCAACTACTGCATTCTTCATCTCAACAAATGCACCAGCCTTGGTTGCATCACCAAGCTGAGTTCCTGCACGCAAATAAGTAAATGGACCCACTGTGGCCCCTTCACCAATCACAGTGTGGGTCGCAATTGACTCAAGGACCTGTGCGCCTTCTTTAACAAGACAATCGGTCAAAGTAGTTCGAGGGCCTATAACAGCCCCTGATGCCACCTTGGTAGAACCAAGAAGGGCTGTGCCTGGATGCAGTGTTACATCACTAGAAAGTTCAACGGTTGAATCAATCCATGTTGTGGTTGGATCAATTATCGTGACCCCCGCGCGCATCCATTGATCATTAATACGATCACGCAGCATCGCTGCACTCTCTGCCAACTGAACTCGATCATTTACGCCAAGAGTTTCAGTGAAATCATCAATCATAATTGCGGCAATTGATTCGCCTGCTGACTTTAAGATCCCGATGACATCGGTTAAATACAACTCACCTTGTGCATTTGCATTAGTTAACTTGCCTATCGAGGCTGCCAGTTTTTCGCCATCAAATGCGTATACACCGCTGTTAATTTCGTAGATGAACTTCTCATCATCATTTGCATCTTTTTCTTCAACGATGCGCAATAACTCATCACTGTCATCGCGAATAATGCGGCCGTAGCCAGTTGGTTCCGGATGCTCCGCAGTTAAGACAGATGCAGCAAACTTTCCTGCAGTATGTGCTGCAACAAACTGAGCCAATGAATCACCAGATAGCAGTGGTGTATCGCCAGCCAAAACTAAAACTGTTCCTTTGGGTGCACTACCTGCGAGCGCTAACTGTGTTGCATGTCCTGTCCCACCGCGGTGTTCCTGGAAAACTGTTGTTGCCTTTGGAGAAATATCTGCGATATGTGCTTCAACCGCTTTGCGTCCAGAACCAACAACGATTCTTAGCTCAGTTGGATGTAGGTGATTAACTGCGTGAAGAACATGTCCTAGTAGAGAACGTCCTGCAACGGTGTGAAGCACCTTGGGAGTTGCCGATTTCATACGCGTGCCTTCGCCTGCGGCGAGAACAATCACGGTTTGTACGGTCACACGTGAAGTCTATTGCTTCGGTTTCCCTGATAGCTCCGCCACCAGGTATCGATCCTGGACCCTGGGCTTCAAAGGCCCATGTGCTAGCCACTACACAATGGCGGAACGCATATTCTCCCTCATAAATGGTTGTGCTTGTGACCAACTGCGCCTGATTAGGAGATTACTTTCGCCCCAGCCACAGGGCCATATGCCCGCACAACGCTGCCCACTACCCCACTGGCCGTCAACGCAACCGTTAAATCAAGGCCGGCTTCAACATCTGCAACCAAGAATGCAACTGTTGGGCCTGAACCAGAAACTATTGCACCGAGTGCGCCGTATTCCTGTCCAACATCTAAAACTAATCTAAGCGCTGGCCGCAGAGAACACGCTGCAGCTTGCAAATCATTAACAAGTGATTTACCAACCACAACTGCATCTGCCGCCAACAAACCTTGCATTAATCCTTCATGAGTTTGTGGTTCGATAATTTCAAGTTCAGCACGTAATCGATCACATTCGGTGTAAACAGCTGGTGTTGATAAACCATGTGTGGAAAGGGCAAGTACCCAGTGATACGTACCGCGTGATAACGCAGCAGTTAATTGATCACCGTGACCCGTACCAATAGCAGTTCCACCACTTAACATAAATGGAACATCGCTACCAAGTTGCACCAATTTCTACCATTTCCTCGCGTGACATCCCGAGTGAATAGAGGTAATCAATCCCAACTATTGTCGCCGCGGCATCTGCGCTACCGCCAGCCATGCCACCTGCAACAGGTATTGATTTCTTAATTTCAATATGTGCATCAACAATTAGGTCATACTCTTTTGAAATAAGCGCTACAGCTTTTGCAGCCAGATTATTTGCATCTGCTGGAACACCATGAGTCTGCTCACCTGAGACCGCAATGGTTAATCCAGCACCGGGGTCACTCAACTTGATTGTCACATCGTCAAAGATTGAAATTGCTTGAAAAACTGAAACTAAATTGTGATAGCCATCGGCCTCTTTTGGCCCAACAGATAATTGAAGGTTGACCTTTGCGGGCACGCGAACGGTTACACTGCTAACTGGCATGACTCGACCCTATAACTGCAATTAGAAAATGTCAGGTGCAACGGCAGCAATCTTGCAAAAAGATTCAATCTGCAATGCTTCACCTCGAAGAGTTGGATCGATACCGGCCTTGATCAAAATCGCTTCTGCCGCAGAAGAAGAGCCATAAAGACTAGAAAGGGCTGATCGCAGCATCTTTCTGCGCTGTGCAAAAGCTGCATCGATAATCGTGAAGACTTTTTCTCGAGATTCTTCACTGCCCGCTGTTTCTCGTCTGGTAAATCCGACTAACTTTGAATCTACATTAGGTGCTGGCCAAAAGATCGATCTGGATACTGTTCCAACATTTTTAACATCAGCCCACCAGGCTGCCTTAACACTTGGAATTCCGTACTCTTTACCCCCAGGCTTTGCAGCTAATCGATCCGCTACCTCTGCCTGCACCATAACTACCCCTGTGCGAAGCGTTGGAAACTTTTCAAGCAAGTGAAGCAGCACAGGCACAGAAACGTTATATGGCAAGTTTGCAACTAGAACAGTTGGTTCAACTGGTAATTCATGTACGGCTAATGCATCTTTATTGATGACCGTCAGGTTCTCTGGATGCTCACAGTGCTGCGCCACTGTTATCGGTAACTGTTGAGCCAGCCGCGGATCAATCTCAACTGCGATGACAGACTTTGCGACTTCTAGCATGGCTAGAGTTAAAGAACCTAGTCCAGGACCGATTTCCAATGCAATGTCATCAGATGTAACACCAGCTGTTCGAACAATCTTTGTACAAACATTTGAATCAATAACAAAATTTTGCCCAAGTGACTTAGATGGCTTTAAATCTAACTGTGCAGCGAGCTCGCGGATCTGTGCCGCACCTAGCAATGTCATGGTGCAAATGACCCAAAGATACCTTCAGCATTATTGCCTAATGCTGTTGCAAGCTCTGCTAGATCTTGATTTCGTTCGGCAGCCATTGCTCTTACAATGGTTGCAATCTGTGCAGGAGTGTTACCAGCCCCACGGTGAGGAGCAGGTGCTAAGAACGGCGAATCTGTTTCAACTAATAATTGATCAATCGGGACCAGTTTCACGGCATCTCTCAACGCTGGGGCGTTCTTAAATGTTAATGTCCCCGCGAAGGAAAGGATGTATCCGCGTTCGATGCAAGTTCTTGCCATCTCAACATCACCTGAAAAGCAATGAAAAACAGTCTTTTCAGGGGCTCCAACCTCAAGCAATACAGATAGGACATCATCATGAGAATCACGGTCATGAATAACTAATGCTTTGTTGGTCTTCTTTGCTAATTCGATGTGCCACTTAAAGGAGTCTTGTTGACGCTTTCGAAGCTCTGGTGGTGTACGGAAGTAATCAAGTCCTGTCTCACCGATTGCTCTCACGCGCGGGTGCTGTGCAAGCTCTTCAATAATCTTTAGGTCAGCTTCTAGATCCTCAACAACTGGTGCTTCGTTTGGATGTAGTGCAACAGCGGCCAAGACAGATGTGTTCCACTTCTCTGCAGCTTGAACACACCATTTAGATTGTTCTGCTGAATACCCAACTTGGACTATACGATCTACATTGACAGATTTTGCTTCAGCAATGACATCGGCAACCTCTTGTGAATCAAATGCAGCATTGGTAACCATCTCCATATGCGCATGTGCATCAACGGTTGGAACCGGTAGGGCTTCCGGTAATGGTGCGCGAGGTCTGTCGATATCGCGGTTGTGGCGATCAGCCATGTTTCTTTAGGCAGGGGTTTCTAGACGTGGGAACAAAACAGGAGTCTTGGTAACAGTTGCACCTGCAGGCAACTGTCCCCAGATGGCCACATCTGAAATCTTTTGTGCACCAATTTCTCCGAGTGCATCGAGCGCGCCAAGGCTTTGCCACAAGATTTCACACGTTTGTGGCATAACAGGGTGCAGCAAAACTGCAAGTGCGCGCAGTGATTCAGCGGTGTTATACAAAATTTCTTCGAGCTGTGTCTGATTGGCAGGATCTTTAGCAAGAATCCATGGCTCTTTAATAGTTACATAACCATTTACCTGCTTACAAAAATCCATAATCGCCATAATTCCACCCTGGAAATCAAGGGCACACATCGCAGCATCAGCCTTTTTAACCGTTTCGACCAAAGCGGCTTCAAGGCCCGCGTCATGACTAACAGCTGGAAGTATGCCTGCGCAGTACTTTTCAACCATTGCAGCACTACGGGATGCAAGGTTTCCGAAGTCGTTTGCCAACTCTGATGTGTAGCGGGCGCTCATATCTTCCCAAGAAAAAGAGCCATCTGTACCAAATGGAATAGCTCGCAAGAAGTAATAACGGAATGCATCGATACCAAAGTGATCTGTGATGTCCTTTGGTGCAATACCAGTTAACTTGCTCTTGCTCATTTTTTCACCGCCGACTAGTAACCAGCCATGAGCAAAAACTTTCTTTGGTACTTCAAGTCCAGCAGCCATCAACATTGCCGGCCAGATGACTGCATGAAAACGCAAAATATCTTTACCAACTAGGTGAACATCTGCTGGCCAAGTTTGTGCAAACTTCTTGCCACCTTCCGAATCTGGCGCATCTGTTAAACCAACAGCTGTTGCATAATTTAGAAGAGCATCAAACCAAACATAAACAACTTGATCGGTATCCCACGGAACTGGAATACCCCAGTCAAATGTTGACCGTGAAATTGAAAGATCTGAAACTCCGCCTTCAAGAAATGAAACTACCTCGTTGCGCGCACTCTCAGGCTGGCATGCATCCGGATTGCTTTTGTAATGGGCAAGAAGTGGTTCAACAAAAGCAGATAGCTTGAAGAACCAGTTATTCTCATTTACTAATTCAATTGGCTTGCTGTGAATCGGGCAGCACTTAGCACCATCGATTTCAATTAAATCACCAGGAAGTTTGAACTCTTCGCAACCAACACAATATGGACCTTCATACTTGCCTGCGTAGATATGACCAGAGTCTTTAAGGGATTGTAAAAACTTTTGCACTCGCTCGGTGTGACGCTTTTCAGTGGTGCGAATGAAGTCATCATGTGCAATATTGAGGTGCTCCCAATTGGGCTTCCACGCCTCTTGAACTAACCTGTCCACCCATGCTTGTGGAACAACATTGTTGCTTTCTGCGGTGCGCATTACTTTCTGTCCATGTTCATCTGTTCCCGTTAAGAACCAGACTGATTCGCCCTTTTGACGATGCCAACGGGTCAGGACATCGCCGGCAACGGTTGTGTAGGCATGCCCGATATGAGGAGCATCGTTGACGTAATAAATCGGCGTCGTTAGATAGAAAGACTTAGTCACTGGCTCATCTTATTGGCATCAACGACTGCGGCATAAACAAGCCGCTTTGCTATGCCGAACTCTTCAGCAACGGTTCCAATAGCCGACTTTCGATCCATTCCAGCCGCCTCAAATTCGCGAACTCGATCCACCATGTCTGCAGCTGTTAAAGATGCTGAATCTGTGACCGCACCTGCAATGACAAGAGTGATTTCACCAAGAATTTCGTTGGCATGTGCCCATGCAGACAGTTCCCCAAGATTGCCGCGGATAGTTTCTTCATATCGCTTTGTCATTTCACGACAAATTGCGCCAAGGCGTTCTGTTCCAAAGACATTAACGGCATCACTTAGTGAATCCACCAAACGGTGCGGTGCTTCAAAGAAAACCATTGTGCGCTCTTCAAATCGAAGTTTTTCAAATGTTGCCAAACGGGCACCGGCTGTACGAGGTGGGAAGCCTTCAAATGAAAAGCGATCTGTGGGAAGCCCGGATAGTGCAACTGACATTGTTACCGCGCTTGGACCAGGAATTACCGATACCTCAATACCTTCAGCAATTGCATCTCGCATTAATCGAAAACCAGGATCACTAATCGTTGGCATGCCGGCATCTGAGACAACTAGAACTGTCGCACCACTTTTTAGTTCGGCAATTAATTCGCGGGTTCGGTCAATTTCATTACCTTCAAAAAAAGACAAAACGCGCGCAGTAAAGGTGACCTCTATATCCGCACACAACCGATGAAAGCGGCGTGAGTCTTCGGCAGCAATAATGGATGCGTTTTCAATCGCACTTTTTAATCGAGGGCTTGCATCCCCGGGATTTCCCAAAGGGGTTGCTGCCAAGATGAGCGTCATGGGCTAATCCTCTCAGTTATTTTCTGTAAAGGTCCCATACTCTTGTCCTATGGCTGCCGTAGTTCCAATTCTGATTGCACTCGCATCCTTTGTGCTGAGGATTATCAATCTTGGAGTACCTAGGGGTTTTGTCTTTGATGAGGTCTACTACGTCGATGGTGCGCGGGATCTATTGAATTATGGTGTTGAAGTTGATGGCGGGAAACCAGAATTCATTGTGCATCCTCCTGTTGGAAAATGGTTAATAGCAAGTGGAATCAAGCTATTTGGTGACAGTGAATTTGGTTGGCGTTTTGCATCTGCAGTCTTTGGAACTTTACTCATTGTTCTCTTTGCACGATTAGTGCATGTACTTTTCTATTCACCTTTATTAACAGCACTGGGTGCTGCGTTAATGGCACTTGATGGATTACTTCTGGTGCACTCTCGAACAGCGTTGTTGGATTTGTTCCTAACGTTTTTCACACTATTAGGTGTTTTACTATGGCATCGAAGTAGGCACATCTGGGCCGGAATTGCTTTTGGATTAGCACTAGGGTGCAAGTGGAGTGCCATCTATTTTGTAGCGGTGATCGGTTTGATAGCGGTTTACCAAATATTGATTACACATGACATAAGAAAATCTGTAAAACCAATTGCAGCAAAGTTTCTGCAGTATGGAGTGATACCCGTATTTGTCTACACACTCACATGGACCGGATGGTTTATTTCAGATCGTGGCTGGAGTCGTCAATGGTCTAGCAATCCATTTGTTTCGTGGCTTCACTACCACTCAGAGATGCTCAACTTTCATACCGGATTAACTGAGAAGCATCCTTATGAAGCAAATCCCTGGAGTTGGCTAGTGATGGGTAGACCAACCTCCTTTTTCTATGGTTCTCCCAAAGGATGTGCCGCAAAAGATTGTGCGCAGGAAGTGCTCGCACTTGGAACCCCACTATTGTGGTGGATAGGAACAATCGCAATTGCCGTCGTTATTGGTTATTGGATTAGATCATTGATCCATCGCCGCGTTGACTCTGCAGCAAGTATTGTTGTGCTTGGCGTTACAGCTGGTTATTTGCCGTGGTTTGCCATGCAACAGCGAACAGTCTTTTCTTTTTACGCGATCATTATCGAGCCATTTTTGATTTTGGCTATCGTCTACTGCGCAAAGTTATTGCTAGAAAGCGATTTAAAACCAGCGGTTTCACAGTCAATTGTTGGTGTTTTATTTGCCTTGACTCTTTTGTGTTTCTTGTTCTTTTTTCCACTATTCACAGCACAAGTAATCACATACGAAGATTGGCACTTGCGTATGTGGTTTGATTCCTGGATCTAGTTATTCGTTAGCTGCGCGAGATTGATTTAAACGTTCAACTGCTTCATCGGCTAACTGTTGATCAAAGATTTCATCACGTGAAGGTGAAGCTGCTGCAAGTGCCTCGCGCTCCAAAAGTTCTTGCTCTTCGCTCCATTGACCAGGAATTGTTAGATCGATTACTCGCTTTGGTGTGATCGCCTTTGGTGCGTTCACGTAAGTTGGAACAGGCACCTCAGTTGGTTCCCAGGCATTTCGTGCCGATGTGGAGCCTTTTGGCAAGATAACAACACCTTTGAGTTCACGCTCTGACAATGGAATCCAATGTTCAGTTGATGGCTTTGGCTGTACAACTTCTGCCAAGTTGGTCGCTGATACTCCAGAGCTGCGACGATGTATTTGATTCACGCGACGCTTGTGCAGTTGATCGGCGATAACGTGTCGTCGTACATTTGCGATGTAAATCAACATCGCTGATGCGGGAACAAGTGCATAAATAAATGGCATCGTATTCATTAATCCACCAACCAATGTTGAGACGAGTGAAAAAGCAATTAAGAGAAAGAGGATTCTGCGACGCAAAAGTGTTTGTCGAATCTTTGCTTCGCGATCAAGATCAATATGTATAGCCCCACCAGTTGTTGACACCTGTGGGGATTGGTTTGCAACAACGCGCAATGCACTCTTATAACGTTCTACTGATTTTCCTGAAAATTCATTGCGATCATGGATCCAACGGGGTGCAAAATAAGCGACCCACATACCGATGATCGCAATGTAAATAAGTCCCGAAGTCATGATGGATAAATCTAAAGGTAGGGGTGATGTTTTTATGGGATTTACATGCTATTTGATTGCGGAATTTTCCTTAACAAAACAGATGTGGTCCCGCCATTGCCCATCAATATGCAAATACTGAGGACGCTCGCCTTCGAAAATGTAACCTGCTTTTTCTGCTACCCGCCGGCTTGCGGCATTTTCTGGTCTTAGATTTATCTCAACTCGATGCAGTTTGAGAGTTTCAAAGGCGTACTGCGTCACCAACTCAACAGCTTTGGTTGTATATCCGCGATTAGCGAAGTTGCGATCAATCCAATAACCGATATGTCCCCCGCGCATCGCCCCATAAATGACTCCACCAAGGGAAATTTGGCCTATTAGATTTTTGCCATTCCACAGCGCAAATGAAAATGAGCGGCCATGGCGAGCTTCGCGGTTGAGGATACGTACCATTTCAAAGTATGAAGGAAGCTCCTTATAGCTATCCGTGCTAATTTCAGGAATGGTCGCTTCCCATGGAGATAGCCAGTCACGATTCTCTGCGCGCACTCGATTCCATTGCCCGCGATCTCGAAATCGGAGTGGACGACAGTAAATCTCTTGCTCCTTAAGAACTACGGGCCAGGCAGTGTTCATGAAACTAAATGTATCTGCGCTCTAAAACTACGACTGTTACCTGATCACCAGTTTTTAGTAAAGTATCAGTTTCACTCACTGCTATGAAAGCATTGGCATCAGAGAGTGTTGACTGCTCATCTTGATTTGCAAGTGGTGTCACTGACTTTCCATCTTCAGCCAAAATAGCACGAATATAGGAACGCATTCCAGCCGTTGATTCGATTGGCTTTTCTAGCGCCGCTTTGACAGATGGGCGATGAATTGTTGAAGCACCCAACATTGTGCGAATCATTGGACGAATAAAGAGTTCAAAGGAAATATATGCAGCGATTGGGTCTCCTGGCAGGGTCGCTACCGGGGTTTTATCTGGCCCGATTGTTCCGAAGTTATGCCGACCACTAGCCTCGATCGCCATATCAACAGTCGTAATTTCGCCAACTCCTGAAAGTGTCCGAGTGATCAAATCAAATGAATCATCGTGGCGTTCTCCGCTGACAATAATAAGGTCTGCACGTACCAATTGATCTTCAATTACTTTCTGCAGTTGAGCTTCATCATCTGGAATTGAGTGAACACGATATGCAACAGCACCAACTTCGCGAACCGCTGTAGTTAATAGCCAAGAATTAGTTTCATACTCATCGCTAGCATTTTTTAGGGGCTGGCCTGGTTCTACTAAATCTGGGCCAGCAGAGAGAACAACAACTCGCGGGTGAGGGCGCGTTGGAAGATGGTCGCGTCCGATGGAGGCAGCTAATCCAATTTGGGTTGAACGAATACGAGTTCCAGAGCGTAGAACTAATCGATCTCCAGCGTAAATGTCTTCGGCAAGGGTTGCGCCGTGGGCATCCAGCAAGGGCATTTCAAATGGCTCTAGCGGTTTGCAGATGGCGATGAGCGAGGTAAGAAACTCATCTACTCGTGTGTGTTCTGACATAATCACACCCTACTTGTTGAACACTTTGATCTTTGGGATTTAGCGGGAGATTTAAATGACAGATCAAAAAATCGCGTTACGCGATCGAGCCCGGCGTGAGCGTTCTCAGAAATTCATTCCCAGCAACTTTAATGTCATATTACGGACACCAGAGATCCTCGCTGCTTCAACAGTTGCTTCCTATATTTCCTACGATGTCGAGCCAAGTACCGTTGAGATCAATGAGGCTTTTCTGCGTGAAGGAAAAACCGTAGTCCTGCCACGAATCAATGGGGAGCAATTGGAATGGGTCACATGGAATGGTGATCCTAATCAGTTGATTACAAGGAAAAAAATTTTAGAACCACTTGGTGATGCGTTAACAGATCTTTCCCACATATCAGCGGTGATTGTTCCGGCCCTTCGCATCGATCAATCAGGGTATCGACTCGGACAGGGCGGTGGTTATTACGACCGGGCTTTGCCACTTCTTACTGCTTGGAAGATTGCTTTGGTATATGCCGGTGAATTAACTAGCGAAGCCTTACCTCATGAATCACATGACATCCCAATGGATGCTGCTGCTTCACCTTCGATTGTTGTGCGATTTAACCGTTAGGTAAGTTGCGCGCCATAACGATGCGCTGAACTTGATTAGTACCCTCATAAATCTGAGTTAGCTTCGTATCACGCATCATGCGTTCAACAGGGTAGTCAGTGACATATCCATAACCACCGAGTACTTGTATTGCATCTACTGTCACCTTCATGGCCATATCACTGGTGTAACACTTGCTAGCTGCCGAATAGAAACGCAGATCTTTTTCACCATTTTCACTCTTGATCGCAGCAGCATAGGTAAGAAGACGCGCTGCCTCGATATTCATTGCCATATCTGCCAACATAAATTGTATTGCCTGGAAATCAAAGATTGGCTTTCCAAATTGATGACGCTCGTGGGCATACTTAGTCGCAACATCGAATGCACCTTGCGCAAGACCAAGTGCTTGAGCTGCAATCGTGATTCGGGTGTGATCAAGAGTGTTCATTGCTAATACAAAACCCTGTCCTACCTCGCTGATACGGCGATCATCACCAAGTTGAACATTGTCAAAATAAACTTCGCGAGTTGGTGAACCGCGCATTCCCATTTTCTTTTCAGGTGCGCCAAAAGAAACACCTGGATCTGATTTTTCAACCATAAATGCTGTAATTCCTTTTGGACCTAGAGATGGATCTCCTTGTGCAATTACTGAGTAGAAGTCAGATTCACCAGCATTTGTAATCCACTTTTTACTGCCATTTAGAACCCATCCATCACCTGAGCGCTCAACCTTGGTGCGCAACGCAGCTGCATCTGATCCTGCCTCTGATTCAGATAAGCAGTATGAAAAACCTTCACCTTTAACTAAGCGTGGCAACCAACGTTTCTTTTGTTCGTCATTGCCACCAAGAATTAATGGAACTGATCCAAGTTTGTTTACTGCTGGGATCAATGACGATGATCCGCACACTCGCGCTACTTCTTCGATAATTAAAACCGTCGCAAGTGCATCAGCTCCATCGCCACCAAATTGAGTTGGAACATGGGCTGCATATAAACCACTCTTGACCAACGCATCCTTAGCTTCTTGCGGAAAGCGATGATCTTCATCTACCGCTTGTGCATACGGAGCAATTTCTTTCTCCGCTAAAGATCGAACGCTCGCACGTAGCTCTTTGTATTCAGAAGGTAGTTCAAATAAGTTTTCCACTAGGACTCATCCTTATCGCGTTGTGCAAGCTTTTGTAAGTACAGATTGTAGTCAGCTAGATCATCTGGCTGCCCCATTGCAGCCTGGCGGGTGGAATTGCGATCTATTCGCTTCGCCTCACGGGTGTCATCGCGCAACCAATTGATAAAGGTTGCAACCAATGCAATCAAAATTGGGATTTCTCCCATGGCCCAGCCAATGGACCCACCCAGTTTTTGGTCTGCTAATAAATCCGTGAGCCAGGGTGTTTGAAGGGATGCAAAGTAACCCTTATCAATCAGGGTTGTAGTCGACATTAACGCCACTGAGAAAAATGCATGGATACTCATAGCTGCGAACAAAATCACAATCTGAACCAAGTGTGGAATCTTACGAGGATTTGGATCTATGCCAATTACAACAAAGAAGAATAAGAATCCGGCTGCTAAGAAGTGAAGGCTCATTAACAAATGACCTATGTGGCTTTGCATCATGTTTGCAAAAAGATCTGTGAAATACAGACCAAATAATGAACCATCAAAGATTGCTAGTGCAACAACTGGATTTGTAAAAAAGGTTCCGATCTTTGAATGCAGCGCCGCAAGGAGTGAGCCTCGGACCCCACGTTCTGTAGGAGTTCGCCCCTGTGGCAATGTGCGCAGTGCCAATGTGATTGGCGCACCAAGCACAAGTCCTATGGGGGCAATCATTCCCAGGAGCATATGAGCAACCATGTGATATGAGAAAGAGAATTGTGCATATAAACCCAAGCCACCGCTAGTTGCAAAGTCAATGGTTGCGATTCCTATTGCAAACGAAATTGTGCGACCCACTGGCCACTTATCTCCACGCTTAGTCAAAACCATGACGCCCTTTACATACAGTGCAACCATCATGATCAAAATTCCGATCATTAAAGCATTTGGTTCGTAGCTCAAGAAAATTCGTGACCATGTTGGTTCAGGTGGAGTCTGAATACCAACAATCGCAAGAGCAGGCTCGTATTTTTGTTCCCCTGGTCGATCAGGTGATCCGGTATTGGATAGCCATGAACCCATTGCGACTGTAACAACCATAATGATTGCTTCAGTAGTCAGTAGTTTTGCAAAGCCAATCCAGTTGATTGCATCCTTATTTGCAAGATTCTTTCGGTGCAAATAACCCATAGCCAACAATCCAATTGTTGCAACAGCTTTTGCAATAACTATATAGGCATACGTTGAACTCCAGGCAGATACGAAATTAAGTCGAGTCCACGCATTTATCGTTCCGCTGATAACCACTGCTATTGCAGACCATAAAGCGATCTGACTAAATCGAGGAACAGCAATCGGACGATCGGTTTGAGAAAGCAGTGCAATCGCAAAAATTCCACCAATCCACATCGACAATCCAATTACGTGAATCACAAGTGATCCAATGACCAGGGAGTGTGAACCACTCGATGCAGCGTGACTTTGGAAGACTGGGGCGACTAAACCAACAAGTGAGAGCAACATAAGAAGTATGAGACTCAAGATTTTCTCGGCCTGAAATGCACACACAAATACCAATAGAGCTACTAACCCTTGAAATGCTAAGTACTGGCCTAAAGAAATTTGTGTAATAAAGGAACGTATTACGGTTATATCGAGTGCAACCGAGATTGATGAATCCAAAATTTGCGCCAGAGTTAATATTATCGAGCCCACAACACCAATAAGCCAGGTAAATGCAGAAAGTTTTAGGAAATTACGTAGCTTCTCGGCAGAAGTTGAAACTTTGCCCTCTACATCTAGAAGTAAGAATGCCATGGCCAGCAATGAGCCAATGGTTGCAAACCCACCAAGGAAACTGATGAATTTAAAACTTGTGCTTAGAAAATTCATCGATTCGCAAATAATTTACGTGCATATAGTGAAAGTCCTACAGTTACTAGTAAAGCCAGAATCAGCAACACAATAATAAAAACATTTGTCCCCCAACTACTGCTGGCGGGCGTTTGTGACTGGGTGGGTTCAGGATTTGGATTGGCAGTAGAAATGACACTGGGTGTCTGATATTTAAATGTGAAACTTCCTTCAAGAGGTGCTTCACCTTCTGCGGCAAGTAAATATGACACTGTGTAGGTTCCAGAATCAACAAGTGGTCTTACTCCAACAGTTGCACTCATATCGCTGATATAGATGGTGCCATCGTCAACACGTCCACCATTGGGATCTGTCACTGTTATTGAACTCGCATCAGGTGCATCAGCCAATAATGTGACTTGACCCGTAACTGTCACATTTGTGGGGGAAACAGACAATGTTGAACCGCTTATTGGATTAGTGCTCACTAAAGAATTAGCTGAGGCGCTAGTCACACCCAACAATGTAAGAAGCAGTATCGCTGCGATACGTAAGCGGCTCACGGTTACCTTCCTTAAGGGCTTGGGAAGCTCCTCAATTCGCGCCTATCGTCTCACTTCTTTAGACTTACTGCCTAGCCTTATTGTGATTGGAGCCTGTGATGCCTACATATCAATATGCATGCACCGCATGTGACCATGAATTTGAGGCAATCCAATCCTTCTCAGATGACTCTCTGACCAAATGCCCCCAATGCCAAGGTGAGATCCGCAAGGTCTATACCGCTGTTGGTGTTGTGTTCAAGGGTTCAGGGTTTTACAAAACGGATTCAGTTAAAAAAAGCACTACTCCTGAAGTTCCAAAAGTAGCGCCAGCACCTAAGGCTGATTAATCCTCGTGATGCGGTGGCTTATCTGACTTAATTTCTTCTTCACGTCTTGCTTGCTCGGCGGCTGCTTCAGGATCGATCTCATCTGAAGTTACCGTAGGAAAGAGATCACTCATAGCTGTAATTCTACATCGATATAGGAAAGAGAAGAAGATGTTTGAAAGACTTGGCCATTCCTTAGTTAAGCACCGTAAAGGCGCTGTAGTGCTCTTTGTGATTGGCATCATGGTTGCCGCTGGATTTAGCTCAATGGTTTTTAATCGCCTTGATTCAGCCGGATACTCAGATCCAAAGAGTGATTCTTACAAGGTGTATGAGTATCTAACAAATGAATTGAAGCTCTCTGATCCTTCAGTTGTCCTTGTTGTTGATTCGGGCTCGATAGATGTCACCGATCCCACAATTACCCAAAAGGGATTGGCGCTAGAAAAGAAGATTGCACAGGAAGTGGGTGTCTCCAAGACGCTTTCATTTTGGAGCAGTGGAGGTGAACAAACTTTAAAATCTAGTGACGGCAAAGCGGCGTACATTCTTGTTTATGGTCAGGATGAAGCGTTTTCTGCAAAGGGCCAAGAACTAGGAGCATTTTTTCAAAAGAATTACGATGGCGCTTATGATGGTTTAACTTTGTATGCAGGCGGTGTTGCAGTTGTAGGAAATGCAATAACTGAAAAAATCTCAGAAGATCTAAAGATTGCCGAACTGATATCTATCCCCCTTACATTCATTTTGCTGACACTAGTTTTTGGTGCTTTGGCTGCCTCAGCAATGCCACTTATCGTTGGCGTAGCAGCGATCCTAGGAGCATTTTTTGTTCTGTATCTATTTACTCTATTCACAAATGTCAGTATCTACGCACTCAACCTAACGACCGGTATGGGCCTTGGGCTTGGCATTGATTACGCATTATTAATGGTGAACAGATTCCGTGAAGAGCTCCACCGAGGCAAAAGTGTTGAAGATTCAATTGTTACAACTATGGGAAGTGCCGGAAAGACAGTCTTCTACTCAGGCATGACCGTCCTTGTGACTCTATTGTCACTAACCTTCTTCCCACTACCTTTCTTGAAATCATTTGGATATGCAGGTGTTTCAGTTGTTGCACTCGCTGTTGTTGGCGCACTTGTTGGACTGCCACCAATTCTTGCGCTTATGGGATCAAATATTGATAAGGGTGTGGTTCGACGTTCTGCAATAGTTCCAAAGGAAGATGGGCGCTGGGCACGAACAGCTCGCTTGGTAATGAAGCGTCCTGTTGGCGCAGTCGCACTTTCTTTACTCATTCTTGGTGTTATGGCAGCACCAATTACAAATATTAAGTTTTCTCAGGGAGATTCACGAATGCTGCCTGCAGATGATAAGGCTGCCGTTGCAACGGCGCTTCAGGCAGATAGATTCTTGGGTCAGACTGGCAATCCAATTGAAATTATTGTTATTGATGGTTCAGACAAACTGGAAGAAATTACTGCCTATGCTGCAAAAATTAGTCAGGTTGATGGAATCGTTGCAGTACTGCCACCAGTAACAATAGGTAACGATGTAAGAGTTGTTGCATATCAGGAGATGTTGCCACGAACACCTGATTCACAAGCATTAATCCACGACGTTCGAAAGGTTGTTTCGCCAGAGGGAACTTTGGTTGGTGGTGTTGCCGCTGATTACACAGATTCACAAGATGGAATTGCTAGAACACTTCCGTGGGCACTTGGGTGGATTATCTTGAGCGTTTTGGTGCTTATCTTTATCTTTACAGGATCAATTATTTTGCCAATCAAGGCCGTGCTCCTTAACTTCCTTTCACTCGGTGCGACTATGGGAGCACTTACATGGGTGTTTATTGATGGCAATCTTCAATGGCTTATTGGCTCATTTACGGTCACCGGCACATTAGATACATCAATTGTTATCTTGATTGCAGTAGTGGTCTTTGGATTATCAATGGATTATGAGTTGTTCTTGCTCTCTCGTATTCGCGAAGAACACCTTGCTGGTAAATCTAATGTCGAATCAGTGGCAGTAGGTCTTCAAAGATCAGCGCGAATCATTACAGCCGCCGCCATGTTACTTGCCGTTGTTTTCGCAGCTTTTATCACTAGTGGTGTTACATCAATCAAGACTATGGGTTTTGGTGTTGCACTTGCCGTGATCCTGGATGCAACCATCGTTCGCGGTCTATTGGTACCGGCACTTATGCGCCTGTTTGGTGAGCGCAACTGGTGGGCACCTAAGTGGATGCAGCGATTTACCCTTCATCACTAAGGTCGCGTACCCTACGGACATGGATCTCATCGCTTCCCTGCAATGTTCAGATCAGCCTGGCATCGTTCATGCGATGACCTCAGCTGTTCTTGAGTGCGGTGGCAATATTATTGAAAACCAGCAATTCACTGATCCGACAACAAATACTTTTGTGATGCGTACTCGTTTCGAAATATCGCAAGGCTTTGAAGCAGCACAAAAGAGTTTGACTCAAGGACTGTCAAAATTCAAACCTTCATTACATATTCGTCCCACTGCCCAGAAGCCACGGGCACTTGTTATGGTCACAAAAGAAAGCCATTGCCTACGCGATCTCTTGTATCTAGAGGATCTTGGCGAACTTAATATTCAAATCCCACTAGTGATTTCAAATAGAGAAGATTTACGTACTCTTGTTGAATCACATGGAATCAAATTCTTGTATTTGCCTGTTACAGACGATACAAAGATTGCTCAGGAGTCTGAAATCTTGAAGCAGATTGAAGATCTAAAAATTGATTTCGTAGTTCTTGCTCGTTACATGCAAATTATTTCGAAGGAGTTCTGCAATAAACTTCCTAGCAAGATCATCAATATTCATCACTCGTTTTTGCCAGGATTTAAGGGTGCAAGGCCCTATCACCAAGCACATGAGCGTGGCGTAAAGATCATTGGTGCATCAGCTCACTTTGTAACCAGTGATTTAGATGAGGGTCCAATTATTGAACAAGATGTTGCACATGTGACTCATGTCGCTACCCCTGAAGAGTTAATTGCAATTGGCCGAGATATTGAACGCCGTGTTCTAGCAAAGGCTGTGAAGTTTTACGCAGATGACAAGATATTTATTGTTGGAAAGCGAACAGTAGTTTTTCCTTAACTTTGATTGCGTGTCCCCGGCGGGAGTTGAACCTGCGACCTACCGCTTAGGAGGCGGTTG
>Ga0164294_10000721_pt1 | contig 31299 bp, 30 predicted proteins | sample GEODES005metaG_FD_111479 | JGI IMG/M metagenome (GOLD analysis project Ga0164294, IMG submission 111479) | Oligotrophic lake water microbial communities from Sparkling Lake, Wisconsin, USA - GEODES005 metaG | ecosystem: Environmental > Aquatic > Freshwater > Lake | place: USA: Sparkling Lake...
CGCAGCGGCGGCTTCGACCGGGTGCTCATCCCCGCTCCATGGACCCGAACCATCGAGGAACTCTGCGCCGATGGCGTGAAGGGCACGGCGTACGCGCATGAGACCATCACGCTCGATCCGGGCGGAGCCGACGACTTCCTCTCGATGGTTCGCGACGAAGCGATCGATGCACTCGGTCCCTTCGGTTGGGAACTGGTCGGTGCGCTCAAGACCTCGATGCACGACGATTCCGAGTGCATCCTGATCTGGGCGATCCCGAGCTGGCAGCAGTGGGCCGAGGTCGAGAAGGCCTACGGACGCGACCGCGCGCTGCGATCCTGGCGCGATCGGTGCTGGAGCGGAACCTCCTTCGAACGCTTCCTGATGTGCGATGCCCCGCTGTCGCCCATGAAGATCGGCCGCCAACCAGCCCGCTCCGATCGTGAACCGCACTGGTCGGAGTGAGAACATCACCCCCGAAGCCTCGGCACCACCCCCCGGCCGCTGGTCCCCCGGGCAATCGACGAACTCGCCGCAGTTGAACCACCACCGATAGGACGCTCCGTGCACCTCCGTGACTCTGAATCCGATGCCGAGTTCCGCGCCGAACTTCGCGCATGGCTCGCCAATGCGGTGCCGACGCTGCCGGCACCACCCGATGCCCAGGACTGGCCCGGCCGCCGTGCGTACGACACGGTCTGGCAGCGCATGCTCTCCGACGCGGGGTATGCCGGCATCAATTGGCCGGCCGAGTACGGCGGCCGGGGGGCCACACCAACCCAGCATCTCATCTTCCTCGAAGAAGCCGCTGCGGCTAAGGCCCCCGACGTGGGTGTCGGGTTCGTGGGTCAGATGCACGCCGGGCCCACGCTCATCGCCGAGGGCACACCCGAGCAGCAGGCCCATCACCTTCGCGGGATCCTCACTGGCGACCATGTGTGGTGTCAGGGATTCTCCGAACCGGGCGCCGGCAGCGACCTCGCCAGCCTGCGCACCCGGGCCATTCGCGATGGCGACGATTATGTGGTGAGCGGCCAGAAGATCTGGACCAGCCACGCAATGGTCGCCGACTACTGCGAACTGCTCGTGCGCACCGACCCCGATGTCCCGAAGCACAAGGGCACCACCTGGCTCATCATGCCGATGGACGCACCGGGTATCGATGTGCGCCCGCTCATGACCGTGCAGGGCTCGGCCGAGTTCGCCGAACTGTTCCTCGATGAGGTGCGCATCCCCGTGACCAATCGCGTCGGCGATGAGAACGATGGTTGGCGGGTCACCAATGTCACGCTCAGCTTCGAACGCGGCACCGGATTCGTCGGCGAACTGCTCGACACCACCAACATCATGGGTGAGCTCGTTGAACTCGCCCGACGCACGCCTCGCGGTGCGGGCACGTTGTGGGACGACGACGGACTGCGACGCGACATCGGCGCCATCGCCGCTGAACTCGATGCGCTGTGGGCATTCACCAAACGCAATGTGTCGCAGGGCGCCAAGGGCGGCATCGCCATGGGCGCGGGATCCGCATTCAAGATGAGCTACGCCACCGTGGTGCACAAGCTCGGCGATATCGCACTTCGTGTGCTTGATCGCTCCTCACTGGCCTTCGACGACATCGATGGCGAACCCACTGGTGCGCAGATCCATCACAAGCTGAAGGGCTTCGCCGTCGGCATCGGTGGCGGCACCTCACAGATCCAGCAGAACATCATCGCCGAGCGCGTGCTCGGCCTTCCCCGGGAGCGTTGAACTATGGATCTTGATCCGTCAGAGGACCAGCGCGAACTGCAGCAGATGATCAGTCGCTTCAGTCTCGATCGTTTCCCCGCCGACACCGTGCGCGACTTCGCTGAACCCGGTCGCTTCGACCGTGCGGCATGGCGCGAACTCGCCGAGCTCGGCACCTTCGGTATTGCTCTGCCCGAAGGCGACGGTGGCGTCGGCCTGCGTTGGATCGACACGGTGCTCGTGCACGAAACCCTCGGTGCCGCGCTCACCCCCGGACCGCTGCTGGCCGCCACGCTCGCGGCCGGTCTCGTGCCCGGGGTGCTCGAGGGCGAGGTGGTGCCCGCCATCGTTGGACGGCCGATTCACGGCGCTGTCGTCATCGAACATCTCTCTGTGGCCGATGTGTTGTTGGTGATCGAGGCCGACGGCGTACGTCTTGTCGGCCCAACCACGCTCGACGCACAACTGCTCGTCGAACCAACCGATCCGGCAACCCCGGTGTCATTGGTGCGTGACCTCCCCGTTGGTGAGCTCATTGCCGATACGGCAACCGCTGATCGCTTGCGCCTGCTCGGTTCATTGCTGGCTTCGGCGCAGCTCGTCGGAAACGCCGAGGGCAGCACCGCGCTGGCCGTGAACTACGCGAACGAGCGCGAGCAGTTCGGGCGCCTCATCGGTTCCTTCCAGGGACTCAAGCATCTGCTGGCTGACTGCTTCGCCCGCACCGAAGTTGCCCGCTCCGCTGTTTGGGCTGCGGGCGTGCTCGTCGACGAACCCGAGGCTGGCGATCTGCGTCGGGCCGTGGCCGGTGCTCGCGTGCTTGCGGGGCGTGCTGCCACTGAGAACGGCAAGACCTGTGTGCAGGTGCACGGCGGCATGGGCTTCACCTGGGAGGTCGACGCCCATCTGTTCCTCAAGCGGGCATGGGTCCTCGAAACCGCATTCGGTTCCATCGATGAAGCCGCCGAACTGGTGGCCGGGGCGCTCGCCGCTTCATTGCAGTAGTCGCGTCCCGCATGACTCGCGAACGCCCTGACGCACTGGTCAGGAGCCCTCGTCAGGAGACTTGGACCTCGGCATCGATCAGTTCGGTGAGCTGACCGAGCGAGTCGACGATCGCCTTGGTCTCGGCGCGGGTCGCTCCGAGCGAGCGCTCCCACGCATGGAGATCAGCATTGATCTTCTTGGCCAATGAGATGCCCGCGGCAGTGGCTTCGACCACGACCCGGCGACGATCTGTTGGATCTGGGAGTCGGCGAACCAGCTTCGCTCGCACCAACCGATCGATGGTGAGTGTCATGCCGCCGGTGGTTCGGCCGAGCACCTCACAAATGGTGGTCGGCGCACTGCGATGCTGCGGTGACCGACGGATCACACCCAGTACCAAGTAGTCGGCCACGCTGATGCCGTGCGCACCAGTGATCTCGGCGAGAACCCGATCAACAGCAACGTTGAGGCGAACGACGTGCCCGAGCAGACCATCTGACGCGGGCTCGTCGAACGAGGCCGAACGGGACACCCGACTCACGCAGTGATGCCGAAACGTTCGAGACCGTAGGCCGCGATGGCGTTGCCGCGCAGCACGGCGTAGCACTCCTGCGCATTCATTCCGGCCGCGGCGAACAATTCGCGGGCGATCTTGCGTGAATGCGGGAAGGTGCCATCGCTATGCGGGTAGTCGGTCTCGAACAGGATCTGATCGATGCCGACATCGTTGCGACATTTGAGGCCGTGCAGGTCGTCGAACACACAGCCGAAGACCCGACCCTTGACCTGCTCGCTCGGTGCCACGAGCACATCGTCGACGTCGCCGCGACCATCGCGCCACACGGCATCCATGCGCTCGAGCTGGAACGGCATCCAGCCCACCTGGCTCTCGGCGAACGCGATCTTGAGATCGCTGAAGCGCGAGAGCGTTCCCGAGAACACCCAATCGCACAGCGATCCCTGGGCGTTCTGCGCGTACATCGACATCGACGTGGCCAGCGGGGCGTCATCGGAGGTGGTGGGCATGCTCGACGATGAACCGATATGCATCGACACTGTGGTGTTGGTCTCCTGACAGGCCTGCCACAGCACATCCCAGACCCCGGTGTAGAGCGAGGGCTGCCCGAGCTTGGCCACGTTCTCCGAAAAGGCGATGGCGAAACTGCCCTTGTCAGCGCAGCGGCGCATCTCGTCGGCAGCAAGTTGCGGATCCCACAGCGGCACAAGGGTGAGCGGAATGAGCCGACCCTTGCCCTCGCCGGCGCACCATTCGTCGATGATCCAGTCGTTGTAGATGCGCAGACACTGCAGCGAGAAGTCCTTATCGGCCCGTTCGAGGAACCCCTGGCCGGCGAAGCGGGGGAACACATTCGGGTAGTTGATCGCCGCCTCGACATGGTTGGCGGTCATATCGGCCAACCGGTCGGCCTGGTTCCACGTGCCGGGGCGGAAGTCCTCGTAGACAGCCGGGATGTTGCGTTGCTGATCGCGGGGGACGCCGGCGGGAGCATGCAGGAAGCCGGTGGGAACAGCCATGTCGTCGAAGAGCCAGACATCGCACCACTGTCCATCATCAACATTGCGTTCGAAGCCGTAGTGCCCACCCTTGAACACGAGCTTGCACTTCTCGCGCACCGTGCGGGGGCCGCGATCGCGCAGCGATGCGGGAAGTTCGCGCTGCCAGAGATCCTTCGGCTCCATGATGTGATCGTCGACGGAGATCATGAGCGGGAGCTCATGCTCCTCGGGGGTCACGCTGAGGTTGCTGCCAACGGGGGATGCGATGTTCGCCATGGGGCCTCCTTGGTCCACGCTCATAGTAGCTTTCGTAAAAGCTACTATGTCAAGCGCTACTTCGAAGACCCGACTCCCCTGATCGGCAGTTCGCAGGCTGCCTTCAGACCGAGGCGTCGTGAGATCCACTGCCGGTTCGCAGCGATTCGTGCATAGACAACCGACGCGAGCACGTGCACGCCCGGTGTTCGCAACACGGCTGCCACCATTCGCCCGATGATCCCGGAGCGTCGGAGCACAGCAGCCACGCCGTCGACACCCGACGCCGCAGCACCATCGCCCGTGACGATGATGGCCACCTCCGACAACCTCGCCAGCCGAGGATCATCGAGCTTGCGGGCCGGCTCATACGTGACCGTGGAATCAGTGAACTTCGTGAGCACCCGCACACAGGCGCTGCAGAATCCGCAATCGTCGTCGAAGTGCACCACCAGCGGGCCGGTGGGTAGACGCAACATACGAATAGGGCGTGGCAAGGCAACGCGCACACCAACGCCTGATGCGTAGTGCACGATCGGTTCGCCCTCGACACGCAGATCAGCCGAAACGGCAACTCCCGTATTGACCGAGACCAGCTCACCACGTTCGAGCGGCCATGGCTCATGATGAACCGCGGCGCTGAGCACCACTCCCCCACGGGTGGTGGCATACAAACGCCAGCGAGCAGTGAGGAACGTGGCGAGCGGATCCGTTCCGGCGTCGATGCGCTCACCGGTGCGGCGAACCACCAGCTCACCCTCGCAACGGTCGGGCCAGGTGCGCTGCACGAACCAGCCGAGCTGATCCCCGTGACGGGTCACCGCCACCGAACCCTTGTCGTAGGGGAGAGCAAAGCCGGCTCGGGCCACGAGCGCAGGCAGCCAGTTGGGTACATCGAGTGAACAGAACCACACCCCGGGACCATCCGGGCCAACGACGTAGGTACGGACGTTGAACTCCACGAAACGATGCGTCGTCGGGATCGGCGGAACTCCCGGTATGCGCAGCTCGTCCATCTCGAATCCGACCAGCGAAACCCACGCCCGCCCGTCGTAGAGGTCTGGTTCGAGCTCCGGTGGCAACAGTGCCTGCACGGCCGCAGCGTCGATAGGCCAATGAGCGAAGGTGACATCACGCCATTGCTGGGTCATCACCGCCCGATCAATCGTGAACGGGCAATGCCTCGCTTCATCGATCGTCGATTCAGTTTGGATCATAGGCCCACGGTACCGGCATCAGTCGGTGGAATCCCCGGCTCGGGCGGCAACGACTAGAACAACACGATGGATCAGATCGAACAACTCCGGATCGAGAGCGAGGCCCTGCTCGCCGCCGCCCGCAGTGCTGGGCTCGACTCCCCGATCGAACATTGCCCGGGCTGGGACATGCAGCGTCTGGTCAGCCACACCGCAAAGGTGTTCCAACGCACTGCTGTCGTGGTGGAAGAGGGACTCATGGCGCCGCCGGCCAACGACCGCTTCACCCAGTTCGCCAAAGACGAAGCAATCTTCGATCAATTCGCCGAAGTGCTCGAAGATCTTGTCGACGCACTCGGGAACGCCGTGCCCAACGCCCCGAGTTGGAACTTCAGCGGCGAGAACCTCACCAATGCATTCTGGGTTCGGCGCATGGTGAACGAGGCCGCCATGCATCGTTGGGATGCTCAGCAAGCCGCCGGACGCGCCGAGGGGTTCGCCCCCGAGCTGGCCGTCGACATCATCGACGAGTTGTTGTTCGTACTCATGCCGGTGCTGTCGGCCAAGAAGAACCCGGAGCTGGCGGCCAGCTTCCACTTCCACTGCACCGATACTGAGGGGGAATGGCTGACGACGTTCACCGCCGGATCGCCAGTCACCATCCGGGAACACGCCAAGGGTCAGCTGGCGGTTCGTGGCCCGGCCAGTTCACTGTGCCTGTGGGCTTGGAATCGCCTGCCCGCCTCGGAGGGAGAACTCGAGGCCCTCGGCGACACCGATCTGCTCGAAGCCTGGGCCAGCGTCGTCCCGTAGGCCCGGAGTCCAGGAGTCCCGGAGTCGTGCCGCGCTCAGCCCGGCGCTTCGTGCTCAGCGCAGCAGCCACCACCACAGGCTGAAGCTCACCGTCGCAGTACTTACGATCAGTCCCCCGATGAGAATGGGTCGGGAGATCTCGCCGCGCTCGTTCTCGGGAATGCGTGCCCGCACATTGACGAGAAGACGACGGGCGAACGGAACATCACGGGAGAGAATCGCGAGTCCGGCGGCGAGAACAAACATTCCCGGTCCGGGGAGCGGAATGAGGAACAGACCCACAAGGCACACGATGCTTCCGGCGGCGATGCGCAGGGCCCGAACGATGAGATTACGGCGGACCTCTTCGCGGGTTTCCTCACGAGCATCGACCTCGAGCTCGGTCTCGATGAGCACTTCCTCGAGACGCTCCAGCGCCTCATCGAAGCGCTCATGGTCGGTCACTGCGCGTCCTCGCGCCGCCGGATCAGCAAGCGATCGAGCGCTTTCCGCAGCTCCTCGGTGATCACGATGACGAACGCGATCCCGACGCAGACGCCGATCTGCGCCAGACCGAGATCAACGGTTCGGAAGATCTCACGCAGTGGCTCGACCTTGACCACGCAGAGTTGGATGAGCACGAGAACCCCCACCACGACTCCCAGCGAGCGATTCGGGGTCCGACGCCGGAAGATCGATTCGGTCTCGGTCCGGGCGTTGAACACGTTGAACAGTTGCTGGAACACGAAGGTCATGAACATCATCGTGAGAACCAACTGCGCCTGGGGCGAGTAGTTCTCGTAATCAGCGGCGAAGTCACCCACCGACAGCTCGTAGTGCTGCAACGAACCCCAGAACAACAGCAGAAGGCTGGTCGCCATGACCGCACCGGTGAATCCGATGCGCACTATTCGGCGAGCGCTGAGGATGGCCGAACCCGGCTTGACCGGAGGCCGTTGCATGACCCGGTCATCGGGAGTGTCGGTGCCCAGCGTGATGGCGGGTGGGCCATCGGCGATGAGATTGACCCAGAGGATCTGCAACGGCGTGAAGGGCACCGGCCAACCCAGCAGTGACGCTCCCAGGATGGTGAGGATGGCCGAGACATTGGTGGAGAGCTGGAACCGTACGAACTTGATGATGTTGTCGTAGATGGCGCGACCACCCTTGACCGCCTCGACGATGGTGGCGAAGTTGTCGTCGGCCAGCACCATGTCGCTGGCTTCCTTGGTGACCTCGGTGCCGGTGATGCCCATGGCCACACCGATGTCGGCATGGCGCAGTGCGGCGGCATCGTTGACACCATCACCTGTCATCGCCACGATCTGGCCGCTGGCCTGCAGGGCGGTCACGACCCGCACCTTGTGCTCGGGCGATACACGGGCGAACACGCCGATGCTGCCGACACGGGCGACGAGTTGGTCATCTGTCATGTCGTCGAGCTGCGCACCAGCAATGACGTCGCCGGTGATGCCGAGTTCGGCGGCGATGGCGCCGGCGGTGGTGGCGTGATCACCGGTGATCATCTTCACGTCGATTCCGGCGACGTGACACGCAGCAATGGCATCACGGGCTTCGGAACGAGGTGGGTCGACGATGCCGACGAGCGCCTCGAGGATCAGTTGGTCGATCCATGTCTCCGGATCGGCGACAGCGCCGGCATCGCTGAGGATCGTTTTCGCATCGATGATGCGGGTGGCCACGGCGAGAACGCGCATGCCCTCGGCGGCCAGACGATCGTTGTCGTCAAGGAGATGCTGCCGGGACTGCTCGGTGATCGAGTGCTCGAGACCGTCGCCGTCGATGACGAACGCCGCTCGACCGAGCAGCACATCGGGGGCACCCTTCACGCAGATGAGCACGTCGCTCGACGCGTCATCGGGATCGACACGATGGAACGTGGCCATGAACTTCGTGGCGGAATCGAATGGCACCTCGCCGAGTCGGGGCTGCGCGACCCGGACCTCAGAGGCATCGATTCCGAACTTGGCCGCCGCCACCACGAGCGCTGCTTCGGTGGGATCGCCGACGATCGCCGGCTCACCGTTCTCATCGACCAGTCCCACAACGGCGTCAGAGCACAACGCCATAGCGAGCCCCGCACGTTGTGCAGTCGCGTGATCAACCACCAACCCGTGCTCGGTCGTGACTGCACCTTGGGTGGCGTAACCCTCGCCGGAGAGGCGCCATTCGGTTCCTGAGCGCAGGACCCGACGGGCGGTCATCTGGTTGAGCGTGAGTGTGCCGGTTTTGTCCGAGCAGATCACGGAGGTGGCGCCCAGGGTCTCGACCGAATGGAGCCGCTTGACGATGGCATTGCGTTTCGCCATACGGGCCACACCGATAGCCAGCGTGACGGTGACCACTGCCGGAAGTCCCTCGGGGATAGCGGCCACCGCCAGCGCGATGGAATCGAGCAACGCAACGCCGAGATCGGCACCCCGAAGTGTCTGAAGCACCAGCACCGCGAGCGCGGCCAACCCGGCCAGCACAGCGAGGCGACGACCAAGAGAATCCAGTTGGCGTTCTAACGGCGTCGATGATTCTTCGGCTGCGGAGATGAGATCGGCGACTTTGCCCATCTCGGTCCGCATGCCGGTGGCGGTGATGACCACCTCGAGGCGTCCCCGCACCAACGTGGTGTTCATGAACCCCATGCCGTGCTGGTCGCCGAGCGGTGCGTCAGCCTCAGCACGATGATCGGCGATCTTGTCCACCGGAACCGACTCGCCGGTGAGCGAGGATTCATCGACGGACGCATTGGCGGCGAAGAAGATGCGTCCATCGGCTGGCACGCGATCGCCAGCTTCGAGCAGGACGATGTCGCCCGGCACGAGTTCCTCGGCGGGGACCTCCTGCACCTGACCATCGCGTCGGACACGGACGATCGTGATGAGCATGCGTTCGAGCGCGGCGAGCGCACCTGACGCTTTGCCCTCCTGCACGTAACCGAACACCGCATTGATGACCAGCACCACAAGGATGACGATGGTGTCTTTCACATGCCCGACGACACCGGCGATGATCGCGGCGGCGAAGAGAATCATGACGATGCTGCTGCGGAACTGGTCGATGAACATCGACAGCTTGGAGCGCTGTTCGGGCTCAGCGAGTCGATTGGCACCGAATGATTCACGTCGAGCCGTGACCTCAGCGCTGCTCAGCCCAGCGCCAGCGTCAACGGCTTGCTGCGCGAGTACCTCAGCACCGTCGAGGGCGCACCATGACACCTGCATGAAGCCGGTGTCGGTGCCACTGGGTTCAGATGTTGGGTGCTGAGGCATGGCCACTCCGGTCAGGTCGGGACAACGACAGGGACAGCACGCGGGAGCGCACTGACGACCGGAGGTCTCTCCCACCCACAACGGTTGGTGACCGTGGTGAGCCGACGGAACCGGGTGACGCGACCGCCTTTCAGTAGGTGGTCACATCGCCGTGATGACGACGCCGTCGTGCTGGGATACTCCCCTCACAGAAGATAAGTATGGCCCATCTGGGGCCAGAAACATCGGCCGGATGGGTTAGTGCTTCGGATCAGCCCACCAGGGCAGCGCGGATGGCATCCTCGGAGTCGACGGTGGCGAGCACCATGACCTCATCGCCGGCACCGAGCACCGTGTCACCACGGGGAACCACGAGATGTCCGTCGCGCAGCACGGCAACGATGGTGGATTCGCGTGGCAGCTCGATGTTCTTGATCTCCTTGTCGATCGCCGGGGAGTTGTCGGCGAGGGTGATCTCCGAGAGGCGGGCACGATCGTTCTCGAACGACAGGATGCGAACGAGTGAGCCGACGGTGACGGCCTCTTCGACCAGAGCGGTGAGCAGATGCGGTGTGGACACCGAGACATCGACTCCCCAGCTGGCATTGAACATCCACTCGTTGGAGGGGTTGTTGATGCGAGCCACGACGCGGGGAACGCCGAACTCCTGCTTGGCCAGCAGCGAGATGACGAGGTTGTCCTCGTCGTCGCCGGTGACGGCCACAACGACGTCGGCCCGGGCCGGCTCGGCCTTGGCGAACTCAGAGACCTCGCAGCCGTCGACGTTCAGCCAGGTGACACCCGGGGTCTCGTCCGAGGCGATGGCCCGCGCGTAGCGATTCGGGTCGACCTCGATGATTAGGACCTCGTGGCCCACCTTCTGGAGTTCCGTGGCGATGTAGGTGCCGACGTTTCCGCCTCCTGCGATGACGACGCGCATCAGTGATGACCTCCGGGTGCGATGGCGAGACGTTGATCGAGGTCATCGATGCGATCGCCGGCGACAGCGAGCCAGACGACATCGCCCTCTTGGGCGAGCGTGGCGCTCGAGACGATCTGGGCGACTCCGAGGCGGGTGAGAGCGACGAGACGAGTTTCGCCGTCGACCTCAAGGCCGGAGAGTGCATGACCGGCCCACAGCGCCGGCAGCACGCGCTCGACGACGCAGACCTTGGCGCTGGGATCGACCCACTCGACACCGGCTTCATCGGGATGGATGCGACGCATGACGCGCTCGATCGCCCAGCTGACGGTGGCGACGGTGGAGATGCCGAGGCGCTCGTAGATGGCGGCACGACGCTGGTCGTAGATACGAGCGACAACGCGCTCGACCTTGAAGAACTCGCGTGCGGTACGGGCGATGAGGATGTTGGAGTTGTCGCCGTTGGTGACGGCGGCGAGCGCATCGGCTCGTTCGATGCCGGCGGCGATGAGCGTGTTGCGGTCGAAACCGACTCCCTCGATCATTTGCCCGGAGAAATCCTCGGGAAGTCGACGGAACGCCGACTTCTTGCGGTCGATCACGGCGACCGTGTGACCCTGACTGACGAGAGTGGCTGCGAGACCGGAACCGACCCGACCACATCCGACGACGACGACATGCACGTTTCGAACACCTCCAACGCCCGACGCCGGGCACAGGGGCCGAGCATACGACTACGACCATTCGCTGCCAATCTGACACTCGTCACAGGTAAGACTCAGTTCATCGACCGAACCGGAGCCTCACATGCCACTTTCATCCGATCCACACGACGAAGCCCGTTCCGACCTACTGGTCCTATTCGGTTCTTCGGGTGACCTCGCCAAAAAGAAGCTCTTCCCGGCGATCTACCGACTCGAATGTCGGGGGCGCCTGGGCATCCCCGTCATTGGAGTAGCGCGCAACGACTGGACCGATTCCGACTTGCACGAACACTGTCGCGCCTCGATCGCCGAGAGCGGCGAGGACTGGGACCAGGCCGCGTTCGATCGACTGATCTCACGAATGACCTACGTGAGTGGCGACTACAACGACGCCACGACATTCGAGAAACTGCGAACGGCCGCAGGACCAGCGCAACATCCGATCTTCCACTTCGCCATCCCACCATCGATGTTCGCCACCGTGGCCGACGGCATCGCCAGCGCCGGACTCTCGAATGGTGCACGCCTCATCATCGAGAAACCGTTCGGACGAGACCTCGACTCGGCAGTCGACCTCAACACCACCTTGCATGAGAAGTTCCCCGAATCAGCGATCTTTCGCATCGATCATTTCGTCGGCAAGGAAGCGCTGCGTAGTCTTCTCGTCACTCGATTCGCCAATGCCATCGTCGAGCCGCTCTGGACCCGCAACTTCGTGTCCTCGGTGAAGATCACGATGGCCGAATCCTTCGGCGTTGAGGACCGCGGCAACTTCTACGACTCGGTCGGCGCCATGCGCGATGTCGTGCAGAACCATCTCCTGCAGATGGTTGCGCTGCTCGGCATGGAGCAACCGGTCAACGAGCATTCGAAGGCGTTGCGTGATGAGAAGGCCAAAGTGCTCGAGGCCTGTCGGGTCGTGGAACCGACCAACTATGTGCGGGGCCAGTACGACGGCTACCTCGATGTTGAGGGCGTGGCACCGAACTCCGACACCGAGACCTTCGCCGCGTTCCGACTCGACATCGACTCACCGCGCTGGAGCGGCGTGCCGTTCTTCCTGCGTGCCGGGAAAGCATTGGCCGAAACGGTCACCGAGATGACCATCGAATTCAAGAGTCCGCCCCGGCCGTTGTGGCTCGGCGACCACTCCCATCTTCCGAACAACTCCATCAGGATCGAGGCCAAGCCGGAGAACTTTGCGGCGATCACCTGGCTGCATAAGGAACCGGGCGAAACGATGATGCCCGATGTGATCACGCTGGCTCCCCCTCCCGATGAGCGGCTCGACACCGGTCCCGAGCCCTATGAACTGCTCATCGAGGAGGCCATGAAGGGCGACCCCACACTGTTCGCCCGTGAGGACTCCGTGCTCGAATCCTGGCGGATCGTCGAACGGATCCTCACCGACCATGAGCCGGTCGAGCGCTACGCGCAGGGTTCATGGGGACCAGCGGGAGCCAGCCGTCTCACCCGATCCCATGGCCGCTGGCCGAGCGAACCGCCGGCACCGGCAGGTGATGGCCGATGAGCGCGTCAACCACTGCGAAGCATCGGCTGTTCGTGATCCGCCACGGGGCCACCGAGTGGAGTCGCAGCGGCCAACACACCGGACATACCGACATCCCGCTGCTGCCGGACGGCGAAGCACAGGCGCGGGCCACGGGTGAGCTTCTCGCTGATCATGAATTCGCCCTCGTGCTGACCAGTCCGCTGCAACGAGCGCGCCGGACATGCGAGCTCGTCGGTCTGGCCGACCAAGCGGAGGTCGAACCCAATCTCATCGAGTGGGACTACGGCGACTACGAGGGCATCACGAGTGCCCAGATCCACGAGACCGTGCCCGGTTGGACGGTGTGGACCGGCGCCGTGCCCGGGGGCGAAACCATCGATCAGGTGGCTGCCCGCGCCGACGCCGTCATCGAGCGAGCCCTTGCCACCGATGGCGACACCATTGTGTTCGCTCACGGTCACATCCTCCGACTGCTCACCGCCCGTTGGTGCGAACTGGATCCAACCGAGGGGCGCCGGTTCGTCCTCGACCCGGCAACGCTCTGCGTGCTCGGTTGGGAGCATGCGAACAGGGTCATCCTGCAGTGGAACAACCGCTGATCGCGAAGACGTAGCGCGGACCTTCCCGGACTGGAAGACTGCACTCCTCGCGCCGAACGCAGCGCCGATCCTCAGGAGAATCACCATGTCCGATGCAGTCATCGTCGACGTCGTCCGCACCCCCGGCGGCAAGCGCAACGGTTCGCTCTCCGGTTGGCATCCGGCCGACCTCGCCGGCGATCTCATGGCCACGCTCGTCGAGCGCAATGATCTCGACCCCGCAACCATCGATGACGTCATGCTCGGCTGCGTCAGCCAGGTCGGGGCGCAGGCGCTCAATATCGCCCGCAACGCAGCGCTCGCCGCTGGCTTCCCCGAGAGCGTGCCCGGCACCACCATCGATCGTCAGTGCGGTTCGTCGCAGCAAGCGGCGGCGTTCGCCGCCCAGTCGATCATGGCCGGCGTCAACGACATCGTGATCGCTGCCGGCGTCGAGGTCATGAGCCTTGTTCCCATGGGCGCATCGTTCGGCAAGGGCGTGGGTTTCCCGTTCGGCCCGAATGTCGAAGCCCGCTACGCCGATGCCGGCGGTCTCATCCCGCAGGGTCTTTCAGCCGAACTCATCGCCGAGCAGTGGAACATCAGCCGCGAAGAACTCGACGCCTACTCCGTGGAATCCCAGATGCGTGCCGCTCGCGCCCGCGACGAGGGTCGCTTCGATCAGGAGATCATCCCGGTGGCCCTGCGTCGCCGCGACAAGGAGAGCGGTGAGGTCATCGTCGAGGACTCCCTCGTGCGCAACGACGAAGGCATCCGCGACACCACCACACTCGAGTCGCTGGCCGGGCTCAAGCCGGCGTTCAGCGCTGAGGGTCGCGTCACCGCCGGAAATTCCTCACAGATCACCGATGGCGCTTCGGCAGCGCTCATCATGAGTGAAGAAATGGCGGCCAAGCTCGGCCTCACCCCGCGTGCCCGCTTCCATGCGTTCTCGCTCGCCGGTGTCGATCCCCGCCTCATGCTCACCGGTCCGATCCCAGCCACGCAGAAGGTGCTCGAGCGGGCCGGTCTAAAACTCGACGACATCGATCTCATCGAGATCAATGAAGCCTTCGCCTCGGTCGTGCTGGCGTGGGAGCGCGAGTTGCATCCGGACATGAGCAAGGTGAATGTCAACGGTGGCGCCATTGCCCTCGGTCATCCGCTCGGCGCTTCGGGCACCAAGCTCCTCGGCACATTGCTGTGCGAGCTCGAGCGCACCGGCGGCCGCTGGGGTCTGCAGACCATGTGTGAGGGTGGCGGACTCGCCAACGCCACGATCATCGAACGACTCGGCTGATCATGCTCCGCAACCACCGGGTCATCGCGGCGATTGTCGTGGTCGGCGCCATCGCGTCGATCGCTGCGGGATTCGGTGTGATCAAGTCGCTGGTGGCGGCGGCGGCGTGCTGGCTCATTCTGCGCACCGGCGTGCTCATGCTCGGCGGATTGGCCCGACCCATCCCCGCCGCACCTCCGGCGGGCGAGATGCGCAAGGTCAAGATCACCTACCGATGCGAGATCTGCGGCACCGAAGTGCGCATGACCGCAGCTCCCGATCAGGACCCCGAACCGCCCCGGCATTGCCAGGAGGACATGACCCTCATGACCCCGGTGGACGACATCTGAGTGTTATCCACAGCCTGTGGAGAGCATTGGGGAGAGTTACATCTGTGTAACCCTGCGTTCATCTTCTTACGAACACTTTTACCAAGGGTCGCTTGGGATCTCGTCAAATTTACCGCGATCGCCCCAACAGTTGGGATTTCGGCTCGAATCCCCCGATTGAGGGGTTCTGATCAGCGGTATTGGGTGGCGGAGATGATGCCGCCCAGGATGCAGCCGAGCCCGACGAGAAGCCACCAGTTGCTGAGCGCACCGGGCAGCACCATGTCGAGATAGTGAAAGAAGATCACCAGGAATCCGACGGCGAACCCGCCGATCATGGCCACGGGTACCCAACGCGGAGTGATGGTGTCATGACGGGGCGCTGGCGGTGTGTAACGCGTCGATGCCTCTGCCGCGTGCACGCTGGTGGTGACCTTGTGGGTCTTCACCGGACCGCCCTTCGGCGTGACCCGGCCGCCACCGGTGCGACCATCGCTGCGGGCGCCTTTGCGGGTTGAACCATTCTTGGAAGCCATGGCCGAACAGTAGCGGCGCCCGGCAACTCATGTTCACCAGAGCCGGTGCGAACGATAGGGTCGCTGCCGATGACTCCCCGGATCCTCGTGCTCGACAACTACGACTCGTTCGTGTTCAACCTCGTGCAGTACCTGGGAGAACTCGGCGCCGAGCCTCTGGTACATCGTTGTGATTCGCTCACGCTCGAGCAGATAGATGCGCTGGCCCCCGATGGCGTGCTCATCAGCCCCGGCCCCGGCCGCCCCGAAGACGCTGGGCTCTCCAACGAGGTCATCCACCATTTCGCCGGTCGGGTCCCGGTGTTCGGGGTCTGCCTCGGCCATCAGTGCATCGGTCAGATCTACGGCGGCGACGTCGTGCGCGCCCCCGAGATCATGCACGGTAAGACCTCGCTCATCGAACACACCGGAGTCGGCGTCTTCACCGGACTGCCGAATCCGTTCGAGGCAACCCGCTACCACTCACTGGTGGTGCAGCGAGACACCATGCCCGATGTGCTCGAGATCACCGCCCAGACCGCCGACGGTCTGGTGATGGGCCTACGCCATCGTGAGTTCGATGTCGAAGGCGTGCAGTTCCACCCCGAGTCGATCCTCACCGCCGGCGGGCATCAACTCGTGGGGAACTTCCTCGACCGCTGTCGCTGATCAGGGCGCCGGAACTGTCCGGCGACCCGGGAGCCGGGAGCCGGGAGCCCGAAACTCTCGTGTTCAGGGGGCTTTTGTCGTGCTGGTCGTGGACGACGAGGACGAACTCGAGGTGGGCGACGGTCCGGTGGACACCACCAGCGTGACGTTCGAACCCTTGGGCGCCTGTGTGCCTGCCGCCGGGGTCGTGCTGATGACCGAGTTGGCCGGCACCGTGGCCGATGCCTGCGTGGTGGTTGAGACCTTGAAGCCAGCCTGACCGAGCGCGTTGGAGGCCGCAGTGGCGGTCATGCCCGACACGTCCGGAACCGCTACCTGAGCCACACCGCTCGACACATTGATCTGCACGACTGAGTTCTTGGTGGCCGTGGTGTTGGCCGCCGGGCTCTGCGAGATGACCTGCCCCGAGGGAATGGTGTCGCTCGAGGTGGGAATGGCCTCGGGGATGAAGCCACTGGTCTTGAGCAGTGACTCAGCCGCCGCCTGGGTGCGGCCGGCGACATCGGGGACCTTGGCATCGCCGACGCCGCCGCTCACAACGATCTCGATGGTGGAACCCTGATCGGCCTTGGTGTTGCCCTTCGGGGTCTGCTGGAACACCTCGTTGGGCGGCACCGTGTCATTGGCCTGGTTCTTGACCGTGACCTTGAACCCGGCGTTGCGCAGGGTGTTCGTGGCGTCGACCACATTGGTGCCAGTGACATCGGGGACATCGACCTGCGGGGTGGACTTTCCGAGGTTGTTCGCGAGGAAGAACAGGCCGAGGCCGGCAATGGCCAGCACGGCGACGAGGATGCCGACGTAGAGACCGGTTCGCTTCTTCTCGGGGGGAGGTGTGTAGGTCATGGCGGTGGTGGGGGGTCCTCCGAATCCGGCGCCGGCGTTGGCGACGGGAACTGCGGTGGTGGCATCGGCGGCGAGCGTTCCTCCGGCGATGGCGCCGCCGGCGGCGAGTGCCCCGGCAGCGGCGACGGGCTTGCCCTCGAGGAATCGACGCAGATCAATGCGGAGATCCTCGGCTGACGGATACCGCATGAACGGATCCTTGTTGAGCAGTTTCATGTCGACCGCTTCGAGTGCGGCCGGCACGGTGGGGTTGATCTGACTCGGCGGAATCGGCTGTTCCTGCACATGCTTGTAGGCCACAGCAACCGGAGAGTCGCCCGAGAACGGCGGGCGGGCGGTGAGCATCTCGTAGAGCACACAGCCGAGTGAGTAGAGATCAGAACGCGGGTCGACGGCGTGGCCCTGGGCCTGCTCCGGCGAGAAATAGGTGGCGGTACCCATGACGGCACCGGCCTGGGTGAGGTTGACCGCGGCGTCGCCGGTGGTGATCGCCTGGGCGATACCGAAGTCGGCGACCTTCACCTGACCAGTCGGCGTGATGAGGATGTTTCCGGGCTTGATATCGCGATGTACGACACCGTTTCGATGAGCGAAAGCAAGGGCGGCCGAGACGTCGGCGGTGATCTCAGCGGCGCGATTGGGGTGCAGCGGTCCCTCGGTGTGGATGATCTCGGAGAGCGGGCGACCCTCGATGTACTCCATCACGATGAAGTAGGTGCCGAACTGCTGACCCCAGTCGTAGACCGCCACGATGTTGGGATGGTTGAGGTTGGCGGCGGCCTGAGCTTCGCGACGGAAGCGCTCGACGAAGAGTTCATCGCGGGCGTGTTCGGCGAACAGCACCTTGACCGCCACCGGGCGGTCGAGCAGCAGATCGCGGGCCAGATACACGTCGGCCATGCCACCGCGAGCGAGCTTGCGATGCAGTTCGTAGCGGTCATTGAAAACTGTCGGCTCTGAAGGCGTGTCACTCATCGGAGACAACACTACTGATGCCATGCCATCAGACGAGGACAGAACCTCACCTGATCAACTTATAAATCCTTGGGCCTTGAGCGCTGCGGTGAGCACTGCCTTCGCGATCGGGGCGGCCACGACACCGCCGGTGGACTCGTTGGCTCCCGACTGATCGAGCACCACCACGGCGATCGCCACCGTGGGTGGCTGACCGGGAGGACCGGCGAAACCCATGATCCAGGTGTGGCTGCGCGGTGGTGTGGTGCCGAGTTGCGCGGTGCCGGTCTTACCGCCCACATCGAATCCGGGGATCTGCATACCGACGGCGGTGCCGCTCTGCACAACGCCGAGCATGTCCTGACGCATGGTGGCGGCGAGGACATCGGTCATCGGATGCAGCCACGGTGTGGGTGTGTAGGACTTCACGATCTCGCCCTGTGAGTTGCGCACCTCCGCGAGCACATGGGGCTTCATGATCGTGCCGCCGTTCGCCACCCCGGCCGCCACCAGCGCCATCTGCAGCGGCGAGGCCTGTACGTCGTTCTGACCGATCGAGGACTGCGCCAGTTTCGCTGCGTTCTTCGCAACATCAGTGGGGAATACCGAGCGAACAGCACCCGGGAGATCGATGGGCGGGATGGAGTTGAAACCCCAATCGGCGACGCCGGCGACCATGTCATCGGCGCCGATGGTCTCGGCCCCCATCTCGGCGAACGCCGAATTGCAGGAGGTCTTCAGGATCTCCGGCAACGTTCCGCCGCATACCTCGCCGCCGAAGTTCTTGATCGGAACCGTCGTGTTCTTCGCGGTGTACGAGGAGGCGAACGGGTAGCTCGGATCAACATCGGTGACCCTGCCGGTCTGCAGGCCGATGCCACCAGTGACGACCTTGAAGGTAGAGCCGGGGAAGTAGCGGTCCTGGAACTGATGCGACCGCAGCGGATTGCCTGGTGCGGAATTCAGTTGTCGCCAGTTCTCGTTGGCGGCTTTCGAGTCGAGCGTGCTGATGGCATTCGGGTCATAGGAGGGCCAGCTCCAGAACGCCAGCAGATCGCCACTGCGCGGATCGAGCGCAACGACCGAGCCGGCACGGTCGCCAAGGGCATCACGAGCGACCTGCTGGACGTCTTTGCGAACCGTGACCGAAACGTTGCCGACGTTCTCCCGGGCCACGAAGAGATCGGAGAAACCGCTCACCTGCTGATCGAAGGTGGTGCCCGCGAGTTCGTCGTTGTACTGACGCTCGACCGCCGAGGATCCGAAGGTGAACGAGAAGTAGCCGGTGATCTGACCGAACAGATCGCCCTCGGGATAGACGCGGATGCGGTCGAACTCCGAGTTGGGATCAGGGTTCGCGATGCTCTGGGCGAGCAATGCTCCATCAGCGGAACTGATGGAGCCCCGGGGACGGTTGTAGTCGCGTCGGACCTGTGCGGTGTTGAGCGGATTGGTGTCGAGGCTCTGCTTCTGCACGACCTGGATCCAGTTCAGCTTCACGAACAAGATCAGATAGAGCCCGATGATGACGGCACCGAGTTTGCGGATGTTGCGGTTCATGCCACGACCGCCATCTCGCTCACGGGGACACGAGCGCTCTCGCTCTGATCACTGATGCGGAGCAATAACGCCAGCAGCACATAGTTCACGACGAGCGACGAACCGCCGTAGGAGACGAACGGCAACGTCACACCGGTGAGCGGTAGCACCCGCAACACACCCGCCACGATGATGAACGCCTGCAGCCCGAGCAACAGCGTGAGACCGGTGGCCAACAGTTTGTCGAAGGCGTGCTCTGCACGGGTAGCGATGCGCAGACCCGATCCGACCATGAGCAGATACGCCATGAGCACGAGTGCGCCGCCGGCGAGACCGAGTTCCTCGGCGATGACGGCGAAGATGAAATCGTTCTCGCTGGCCGGGATGCGTACTCCACCGCCGAGACCCAGACCTGTGCCGGTGACGCCACCGAACGCCATGGCGAACAGACCCTGAATGATCTGGTAGCCGTCGCCGGCAGGGTTCTTCCACGGGTCGAGCCAGATGTTCACGCGGATCTGCACATGAGAGAACGATCGCCATGCGAAGTACGCGCCCGAACCGAACAGGCTGAACCCGATGACGAGGAACGAGGTGCGTTGGGTGGCGACCCACAGCATCACGATGAACAGGGCGAAGAACAGCAGCGAGGATCCGAGATCCTTCTGATACACCATCACGAGCAAGGTGACAGCCCATGCGATGAGCACCGGGCCGAGATATTTGGGATCGGGCAGACGGAACGGACCGACCTTCCACACGCTGGTGGCGATGAGTTCGCGCTGGTCAGCGAGATACGCGGCGAAGAAGATGGCGAGCACCACTTTGGCGATCTCGCCGGGCTGGAAACTGATGGGACCGAACGCCACCCAGATGCGACTGCCGTTCACCGTGCGGCCGATCACCGGGAACAACGGCAGGAGCAGCAGCACGATGCCGCCAAGGGCGAAGGTGTAGCGGTAGCGCTCGAGACTGCGTGGGCGTTTGACCACAACAAGTGTGAGGACGAACGCGATGATCCCGACGGCGGTCCAGGTGGCCTGGGCCGCAGCGAGTTTCTCGTCGAGGCCGGCGATGACCACGTACCCGATGCCGTTGAGCAGCGCTGCGGTGGGCAGCAGGATCGGATCGGAATTCGGTGCCAGTCGACGCACGACAACATGGGCGCCGAGCAGCAGGCCCAGCACGAGTACGAGGAACGGCACGACGTTGGCCGGGATGCGCGACTGCGAGCCGAGACTGGCGAGCACGTACGCGCCGGCCGTGATGATCACGACCATGAGCATGAGTCCGAGTTCGGTGTTGCGCCGCCGGGTCATCGGGTTCTCACGTGAAGCTCAACTGAGCGTGGTCGAGGTGGCAGGAGCGGTCGAGGTCGTCGGGTTTCTCGAAGTCGTGGGGTTGGTTGAAGTCGTCGGCGTGGTCTGCTGCTCACGCTGATCAAGAAGATTGCGCACAAAGGTGCGGGCTGCGGCCAGGGTCGGCTCTTCGACACCGGCACTGACCGCGGCCCTGCTGGCGGCGGGAACGTCGCCGACCTGCAGCTCGGTGGTCTCGGCCAGCTTCGGATCGATCCAGAGGAGCCCACCCGGCTTGCCCTGATAAATGACAACCTGGGATCCATCGACACCGACGAAATAGGTGTGCGTTCCCGTCCACCAGACGAAGCCGAACACGAACGCGCCGAGCACGAGCAGCGACCCGACGAACAGAACAACGCGCCAGGTGAGCGAGGACGAAAGCCTCGAACCAGCGCTGGTTGCGCCCGTGCGGGCGGCGGACGACGGCACGGGTCCGCGGTCGGCGAGCGGCGAACCAGCACCTGCTGATGGGTTCGATGCGGATGCCCCGGCAACAGCGCCGAGCTCCGGGTCCGGTGGCGCGCTGTGACTCGTGATGCGGGAATCACCGGCAGGAGTGGGATCGCGTCCATCGTCGTCGAGTACGTCGACGATCACACAGGAGATGTTGTCGCGACCGGCCGCGTCATTGGCGAGGCGGATCAGTTCCAGAGATGCCTCGGTGGGATCGGCAAGGCGGCGCAGCGCTGCGGCGATGCGGCTCTCGTCGACCTCGTTGAACAGCCCATCGCTGCACAGCAGGTAACGATCGCCCACCACCGGAACCATCTCCCAGGAATCCACCAGCACCGTTCCATCGATGCCGAGCGCTCTGGTGAGGATGTTGCGCTGCGGATGCGCTGCGGCTTCAGCGGCGGTGATGCGACCCTGTCGTTGCAACGTGGCGACGAGGCTGTGGTCCTCGGTGATCTGGTGCAGCACTCCGTCAGAGAGCAGGTAGAGGCGGGAGTCACCGACGTTGACCACGGCGATGGCATCGCGCTCGCCGATGTCGACCAGCGCCATCGCGCACAACGTGGTGCCCATGCCGGCGAGCCCCGGATCGGTGGTTGAGCGTTCGACCACTGCAGCATTGGCGTGCTCCACCGCCGCGACGAGCACCTCGGTGCCGGGCGAGTCGAACGCGGCGGCGAGGGCTTCGAGGGCGAGATGGCTCGCCACTTCGCCGGCCTGATGTCCGCCCATGCCGTCGGCAACGGCGAACAGGCCCTCGATGGCGAGCACCGAATCCTCATTGGCCTGCCGCACTTTCCCGGTGTCGGTGGCGGAACCCCACGCCAGCCGGGTCACTGGAGCTCCATGACGGTGTTGCCGATCTGGAGATGGTCACCCGGTTTGATGATCATCGGACCGGCGACCTTCTGACGATTCAACCAGGTGCCGTTGGTGGAGCCGAGATCCTCCACCTGCCATGCGCCGTCGCGAGCGAAGACCCTTGCGTGAATCTGCGAGGAATAGGTGTCATCAAGCGTGATCTGACATCCCGCAGCGCGGCCGATGGAGGCCTCGGAGTCGAGCGGGAACACGGTGCCGAAAAGTTCCGCCGGTTCGAGCACGACGAACTGTGGCCGATGGTTCTCGCGGCGCGATCTACGCGATGCCGAACGCGCTGGCGCTGCGGGCGCTGGTTGCGGCCGCTGACCAGTGGGCCGAAGCTCCGCCCAGACGGCGCGCACGACCCGGAAGAAGAACAGATAGAGCAGGATCAGTAGGGCAATCTTGAGGACGAAGAGCAGTTGGTCGGAGACCACGATCAGGAGGCCTGGAACGTGAGCCGTACGTTGCCGATGCCGACCTCATCGCCGTCACGCAGGTCGCGTTCGTTGACGCGCACACCATTGACCGTGCACCCGTTGGTGGAGCCGAGATCGACGATGACGAATCCGTTGCCGCGCTGGTGGATCTCGGCGTGGCGGCGGGAGACATTCGGGTCGATGAGCGTGACTTCACATTCCGGCAGCCGACCGATCGACGTGACCTGATCGCGCAGGACGAATCGTTCGCCAGTGGGCAGGAGCAGAGAACCTGCTCCTGATCCGCCGATGCCCTCGCGGAACCGGGCTTCGATGGTGAAGGTTCCAGTGCGCTGGGTGTCGTCGACAGAGAGTTCGGCCTCGACAGGGCCGATGAATGAATAGCCCTCGTCGCGAGCGTGCTCGCGGGCGGCATCGCAGAGTTCACGGGCGAGACTGTCGGCGAAGTCGGCAAAGGACGCGTGGTCGTCGGCGGAAAGCAGCACGGTGAAGGAATTGGGCGTGATGGATCGACCGCGAACATCCAACGTGCGGGCGTCATCCATGTCGCGGGTGAGGCGGCGCCCGATCTCGATGGGTCGCACACCACTGCGGAATACGCGGGAGAAGACCCCTTCGACGGCGTGCTCCAGACGGCGCTCGAACCCCTTCAGTCCCACAACGCCACGTTACCCACCCCGCAGCTTCGCACTGTGCCCGAAGAAGCCCGGGGAGTCGACCCGAGGCAATTGCCCGACAACTGCTCCTTGGTACCGGCGCCAGCGCGCCTCGGTCTCCGCGCAGCACAACCCTTTCCAAGGGTTTGCCTCACCGAAACTTGGTGCAAATCAACCAGTCACTCCAGCGTAACTATCGACTTCTACGTTTCGGAAGTCCGATCAGGACAACCATGAATCCGGCAATCATCTCGGAATACGAGGGGTTGCAGAAACCGTCAGAACAGGAGAAATTCATGCTTCAACCCAGACGAAAGCGAATCGCTCGCCTCGCAATCACCTGCACCGCAGTCACTGCAATGGTGGCCGGGACGACGGCGCTTGCTACCGCAGGCTCGTTCACTGGTCCCAGCACCTCAGTTCCCTCGTATTTGATTCCTTCCGCGACGGGCGTTGACCTGACCTCGCTGCTCACTGTCGGGGACAAATCTGCTGGCAACGGCTACAAGATGGTCGGCATCCCTGACGGCCTCGGTGCCTACAAGCAAGGCAACAACACCGTCGTGCTGATGAACCACGAACTCGGCAACGACAAAGGAATCGTCCGGGCCCACGGCCAGGAAGGTTCCTTCGTCAGCAAATACGTCATCAGCCCGACCGGCAAGGTGATCAGTGGCTCCGACTTCATCCGGACCGTGAATCACTACAACTATGCCGACACCTCATACTCCGCCACCCCCGGAAATATTCCCGGCACGACTACTCCTTTCGACGCCCGCTTCGGCCGGTTCTGTTCCTCAACCTTGAGCGAGGCGAACCAGTTCTTCAACTCCCATTCAGGGAAGGGCACTCGCGATCGCATCTACTTCGCGAATGAGGAAGCAGGCAACGAGAGCCGCGTCTTTGGTGTGACGATGAACGGCACCGCTGTGCAACTGCCGCGTCTTGGCCTGTTCTCCTGGGAGAACACCATCCCGGCACACAACACCAGCGACACAACCACAGTGATCGGCACTGAGGACGGGTCGGCCGGTCAGGTCTGGGTCTATGCCGGAACCAAGCAGCGCGGCGCTCGAGGCCGAACGGTATTCGACAAGGCTGGGCTCACCAACGGCACCAATCACGTGGTCGCCATCTCCGACGGAGCGGGTGGGCATTACGCCACCGATGCAGCTTTCCGTGCCGCCAAGAACAAGGGCGACTCGGTGGCATTCGACCTCGCAGAGGTCGACTGGAATCAGTCGGGCGCCGATCAGAACGCCGACGCGGCTTCGGCCGGCACTGCGCTCAATCGAGTTGAGGATGGTGCTTGGGATCCGCAGAATCCGAACGACTTCTACTTCCTCACCACCGATGGCGGCGAGGGTTCAGGCAATGAAGGCGGCGGCGGCGGCCTGTGGCGCATGAGGTTCGCCGACATTGAGAACCCCGCTGCTGGCGGAACGATCACGCTCCTGCTCGATGGCACAGAATCGATTGCCTTGAACAAGCCAGACAACATGGTGATCGACAGCAGGGGCAACCTGCTCATCCAAGAGGATCCGGGCAACGTCAATCCGATCGCGCGGATCGTCGCCTACCGAATCTCCGATGGGGCAATGGGCGCGGTCGCGACGTTCGACCCGAACCTGTTCACCCCGGGGGCAGTGAACTTCCTCACAAAGGATGAGGAAAGCAGCGGCATCATCGACATGGAGTCACTGGGCTACCCAGCCGGAACCTTCTTCCTCGATGCCCAGGTGCACACCTCAACAGGTCTGCCCGCGGATCCGAGCCCGACAAGCGACAATGCTGGAACCGTCGATGAATTTGTTGAGCGCGGCCAGCTGCTGAAGATGTTCATCTCTGACTTCAGCAACGTCTACACCATCTTCCCGAACTTGTAGTCCAGTGGCCTCACGTGGTCACGTGACCACGTGAGGCCACCGCATTTTGGAGTGAATGCTCTCAACGGTGGGGGGCGGCCATGTGCCGCCTCCCACCTTCACGTTTCGACCACATTTCGGTGAAAGCTCCACGATGGAGTCCACCGCACCGACAGCATTCACCCTCCCAGCGCTCGATTCGTGAGCGAACGGGCCGGGCGATAGGGTTTCAGTCCCAGCAGTTGTCTTCACCACGCGCGAGTGGCGGAATAGGCAGACGCGCAGGATTCAGGTTCCTGTGCCCGAAAGGGTGTGGGGGTTCAAGTCCCCCCTCGCGCACCATCAGGTGGGTCCGATCCCACAGTCTCGGCCAGAAGATCTCCCAGCCTGAGAGATCTTCCCCACCCGAGCGTCTTCTGACCTTGGTGGAGCCGACCGCTATGGTTCTGTAATGACTAGGGCTGTGCGCCTCATTATTTCTGCGATCGTTGTCGTCGGGCTCGGAGTCACCGTTGGCCCGTGGGCGTACATCAACTTCATCAAAGATGATGCCCCAGCGGCGCTCGACATCAACTCGAAAACAAACACCACCATCGATAGCAACGACACAGTTCCAGCACCACTGACCGATGCATCAGGTGATTGGCAAGTCTCGCCGAACACCGATTCCGTGGTGGGCTACCGAGTGAAAGAGATCCTCTTTGGCCAAGCCACTGAGGGCGTCGGACGCACAAAAGATGTCAAGGCCATCCTCACCATCACAAACAATGCAGTGACTGCCGCATCGTTCACCGTCCAAATGGGCACTCTCACGAGTGACTCCGCCAAACGTGATGGTCAATTCAACGGTCGCATCATGGACGTCGCCACCCACCCAACAGCTACTTTTTCACTGACCAAACCGATTACGTTGCCTGCAAACGCTGTGTCAGGAGATGTGATCACCACAGATGCAACTGGTGAACTCACACTGCGTGGCACCACCAAGACCGTCACGTTCCCCGTGAAAGCTCAAGTTCAAGGAAGCACATTCACCGTTGTTGGCAACATCACCATTGTGTTCAGCGAGTGGTCCATCCCTGAGCCAGGTCTTCCCGGCATCTCTGTGGATCCCCAAGGGCTCTTGGAGTTCGAACTTGTTTTCACGCGCTAGGGCGTTCTCATAATCCACTGGTGCCCCGGGCATGAATCGAACATGCGACCTGCGGTTTATGAAACCGGGTCTGCTGCACGTCTGGTTGCCTTTACGACCGCACGCGAGTCCGTGATTACAAACTGCGGATTCGACATCTAAACAACCACGTTGCCTCAAGTGAAATCGGTGCATCACCGTTTTCAGCTGGCGAGCTGGCCACAGCGCTGATTTCTCCCTGGTTGGCCCAGACCTCACCAGTAACCGGCACTCGAACCCAGCCATAGTGCCGGTTAGAACCTAACCGGCACTATGGATGTCCGAGGAGGAACACTTCATGGCCCGCTACGAGGAACTCATCTGGGAGGGAAGCCTCTCGGCGCGTACCCGCCGTGAGCGCACCGCGTGCACCTACCGGGCCTATGTCGCGGATCCGCTGGTGGGCCGCGAACTGACGCTCCCGGCGGACCTGGTCGCCGATCTTGCCGACGCCGAACGCGCCCTCGCCGCCCTCCAGGACCGAAACACGGGCCTGGCCAGCGTCGAGTCGGTCGCCCGGCTGCTCCTGCGGGCCGAAGCCGTCGGCTCGTCCTACATCGAAGGCCTCCAGATCAACGCCCGACGCCTCGCCAAGGGAGCCTTCGCCGAACAGACAGGCCTCGAGACCAGCGACGACACCGCCCGGGCCGTGCTCGCCAACATCGGCGCCATGCACGACGCGCTCGAACTCGCCGATGCTGACCGGCCGATCACCGTCAAGGACGTCTGCCAGCTCCACACCCGTCTGCTCGCCGGGACCAGCGACGCCCACTGGGGCGGGGTGGTGCGCCAAGAGCAGAACTGGGTCGGGGGGATCAACCCGTGCCGGGCCGCCTACGTGCCGCCTCCGCACGACAACGTCCCCGAGCTGTTCGAGGACCTGTGCGCCTACATGTCCGGAGATGACCACTCCGCGCTCGTGCAGGCCGCGGTCGCCCACGCCTAGTTCGAGACGATCCACCCCTTCGTCGACGGCAATGGCCGGGTGGGGCGGGCCCTGATCCACCTGATGCTGCGCCGACGCGGTCTAGCCCCCAACTTCGTGCCCCCCGTCAGCCTCATCCTTGCCCCCAACGCCGGCGCCTACATCGCCGGGCTGGTCGCGTTCCGCTACGACGCCCCGGCCACCGACCCGGCTGCATCGACCGCTGCGGTCCAGTGGATCGCCCGGTTCACCAACGAACTCATGCGCGCCTGCGACGACGCAGCGGCTTTCGCCGCCACCCTCGCCGAGCTCGAACAGCAGTGGCGTGCCCGGGTGGGCCGGGTGCGCGCCAACTCCGCGGTCGACTCGCTCCTGTCCGCACTCCCGGGTCTGCCGGTGCTCACCGTGGCGATTCGCTGTCCGGCCGTCACCCGATCCCCAAACTTCACCAAAGGGTCGATGACGTGCTCTGTCTCAAACATGATCGGAGCACGCCCCGCGCTGTCACATGTAGTGCCATCAGGCACGACACCAGCCATCTTCATCGTTCCCGCCATACCTGACGGAGCGTCGAACGGCGCCAGATCAAATCCCACGGTCTCCATGACCGAAGGAATCTCCTCCGACGAGTTGAGGCCGAACGACTGCGAAGGACTACTCATCGGAAACTACGCGAGCACCCGACGAAGACCGACTGCGGCACGGTCACCGATGCGGTTGAAGACCAACCCGAGCAAAAGATTGAGCGGGCTCAGACAACCATTGAGGAGCAACTCCGCTGAGTACGTGACGATTGATCCTTCACCGCGCGCAGCGATTGTGATCCTGTCGGTGGAGGTGAACGCGGAGTTCCGGGCCTTGACCAAGAGATTGCCGGGCTGGTCGTACTCGACGGTCTCGTAGCGCAGCACCGTTCCCCCGCCGATGCTCTTCACGGTGACATCGAAGCTCGATTCCGGGCCGGCCCCGTCGCCTGCAACCTGGGTGACGTCGAGAACGCCCGGGTCCCAGTTGGCGAAGTTACGCAGGTCGGCCATGTAGGCGAAGGCGTCTTCGACCGACTTCGAGCTTTCGACACTCACCGTGTACTTCGACATCGATATTCCTCATTCGCTTTGGGTCAACACCTACCGCTGACCCTAACGACAGCGAATGATGAAACACCGGTCTGGGCCGAACGCAAAGAGCGGGATGTCCCCAACGTCGCCGGTCGACGGCGTCGCAGGTATCGAAACAGCTGATCTCCCCGGTCACCTACCATTCGTCGATTCAGAGCGAGTCGGGAGAGGTAGAGCGATGAGGACCAGAATGCTCGATCAGGAGTGCACAGAATCCGAGCCCACACAGTCCAGCGCTCGCCGACGCTTCGCTCTCGCGGCGTTCGTGATGGTGCTGGGCGCAGCAGCTCTGGCTGGCTGCGGGGGTTCCTCGTCATCGAACGAATCGGCGACCACGACATCCATCGCAACGACCACATCTGCTGCGAGCCCACCGTGCACAGATGCTGCGATCCAGGCAGCACTTCCCGCGAACAAGACGATCATGGAGACCGGCGGGCTCGGTCTGCACTGTGAAGGTGGATATGCCGGAGTGTCCACGATCACCGAACCAATCGGACTAGGTGGCGTGCAGTTGTTTCAGGCGAGCGGGTCGGTCTGGGTCGCTATCGAGCGGACAGCTGCGACATGCGCAGCAGTGCCGGCCTCGATCGCCGAATACTGCAACGTGAGCTGACCCCTCGATCCGGACCTGGCGCAACAAGGGCGGGCTGTGGGCCCCGGAATCGGTTGAGGTCACGACAGCCGGATCCGGATGTCGCCTTTCGCCGTTGACGGATCCACCACTCGGCCCGCCTGCGTGATCTCGGTGCGGCCAGCCGCCGTCAGACGTCGTGCTGCAGCGCGGGCGGGCTCGGCGAGCTGCTCCCATTCAGCGCCGCCCACAACTCGTGCCGCATCGTTCGGACAGATGCTCGACCCACGCGGGCGTCCCGAGAGCAGTTCCACGATCGCTGACTCCAGCTCATGGTCGACCGACCGCACACCCCGCCGACGACACGCTGTCGAGCAGTACCGGACCTCATCCCATGAGCGTTCCCACTTCTTGCGCCACTGCATCGTCCGCCCGCACACGACGCAAGTTTTCGAGACGGGCTGGGACATGGATCAGAACCTACCGAGTGCGGCCGCCGAATCCGGGAGTCGATGACACCACTCGCCTGCGGCGGGCCTGAAGTGACGTAGCTGTCACAAAAGCCGTAGAGGGCGTTATGTGACAGATACGTCACACCAAAGGGTAGGCTCGTTCTGTGACACCGCTGTCACAATCATGGAGGTTGTCGTGGTCGAACGCTACGTGGTGCGATCCCCGGAGGACCTCGGACGCGCCGTCGCCGAGATCCGCAAGGCCCAACAGATGACCCAAGCCGAACTGGCAGTCCACAGCGGGATGAGCAGAGAATCACTCGCGCATCTTGAGAGGGGCCGACAAGGTCGGTCGATCGAACTGCTGCTGCGTCTGCTTCGACGGCTTGGGGCAACGGTCACAATCGAGGTGGAGCACTGATGGCACGAGGCAGACCGCCACTCGGCGTATGGCTCTATGGACAACGAGTCGCCGACATCGCCCAGACCGGCAAGGCATATGCCCTCACGATGCGCTACACCTCCGACGCGTGCGACCGTTGGCCGGGCAACTCGCCAATCCTGTCCTGCTCGCTGCCATTGGGTCGTTCACGGCTGAACCCCACCGAGTACTTCCGGGGTCTCCTACCCGAAGGAAAGCACCTCCAGCATCTCGCAGCCCAGGCACAGGTCACCACGAACGACCTCTACGGACTTCTTTCCCGCTACGGAAGAGACGTCGCCGGCGCAGTCGTCGTGTCCGCCGACGACCCCGCTACCCGGCCCGGTGATGAAATTCCCTACGACGCAGAAAGTCTTGCGGACGAGGTTGCCGGACTGGAGGACAGACCTCTTGCGCTATACGACGACAGCGAGCTTTCGATCCCCGGCCTCCAGAACAAGTTGCTCCTGATCCGGACTAGAACCGGATGGGCCCGACCGTCGGGTGGTCGTCCGTCGACCCACATCCTCAAGGTCGAGGACCGCCGCTACCCCGGCCTCGTCTCCATGGAGCACGCAGCAATGACTCTTGCCCGTGAGCTGGGGTTGACCACCGCAGAGACGACGACTCTGACTCTCGGCGGACTTGATTGCATCGTCGTCTCCCGATTCGACCGCACCTTCGACGACAACGGCCGACTTCACCGTGTCCATCAGGAGGACATCTGCCAGGCACTCGGACTGAATCCACAGGCCAACCAGGGGAAGGCCAAGTATGAGAGCCACGGTGGTCCTGCTCTAGTGAGGGTCGCTGGACTCCTCGACCAGCACGCCGCCGATCCTGTGAGGGAGCTGACCAGGCTCGTGCAGGCGATCACGTTCACCACGATCATCGGCAACGGCGATGCACACGCGAAGAACCTGAGCCTTCTCCACACGGCGCCCGGTGTCATCGAGCTGGCGCCCTTGTACGACATCGTCCCCACCATTCTCTGGCCGAAACTCCCTGATCGGGCGGCGATGCACATCAATGGCGTGAGCGTGCTCAGCCGGGTGCGACTCAGCGATGTTGTCGCGGAGGCAGCACAGTGGTCACTCAATGCCACGGTGGCCGAGCAAGTCGCCACCGATCTCGTCGGGCGCGCGCTCAACGCCCTCACGTCCATCGACGCCGCCGCCGGGGAACTGGCCGACGTGATCACCGGACGAGCCAAGGCGTTCCTCCGCGGTTGACCCTCGTATGGACGTACTCGCTACGGTGGGTTGATGAAGCAACAGTCATCAACAAGCGGCCACGATCGACCATCCACGGAACAGCAACGACGAGTCATCGTGATCGGCGCCGGGCCGGCCGGTATCAGCTCGGCGTACTACCTGCGTGAGGCGGGTTACACCAATGTCACGGTGCTCGAACGGGCCGATGAGGTCGGTGGC
>Ga0164294_10000723_pt1 | contig 31285 bp, 25 predicted proteins | sample GEODES005metaG_FD_111479 | JGI IMG/M metagenome (GOLD analysis project Ga0164294, IMG submission 111479) | Oligotrophic lake water microbial communities from Sparkling Lake, Wisconsin, USA - GEODES005 metaG | ecosystem: Environmental > Aquatic > Freshwater > Lake | place: USA: Sparkling Lake...
CGACGGAGAGGAGGCCGAGCAGCAGGGCCACGTTCAGGTCGTCGGGATAGAGCGCCGCCATGGCGCCGGCCGCGAACAGCAGCGAGTCGCCCGGCAGGAAGGGGGTGACCACCAGGCCCGTCTCGCAGAGGATGATCGCGAACAGCAGCACGTAGGTCCACGGGCCCCACGTCTCCAGCACGCCGTGGAGAACCTCATCGAGCTTGAGAAAGATGTCGAGAATCGATCCGGGGGCGTCCATCGGGCGGGTCCGGGGGAGGGGGGTGCGGGCGTCGTGCGGGAACACCCGTGGCGGCAGTGTAGCGAGTCAGGCGGCCGGGATGCCGCGATCACCGCGGTAGGCGGCGACGGCGGCCGCGATCACGGCCGGCACGGCGACGGCCGCGAGCGCCACCCACTGCAGCGAGTCGGCGTTGCGGCCATACGCCCCGGCCAGACTCCAGGCCAACGCAATCACACAGTTCGCTGGCGCCGCCGCGGCCAGGAAGGTCGGCCAGGTCATGCCCGCCGCTCCCGCCATCAGGGCCACCGCCTCGGCGAGGATCGGCAGCGGCCGCGAGACCACCACCAGCAGCGGCCCCAGCGTGCGCCGCCGCTCTGCCACGGCTGCCCGCTCACGGGCGTCGAGAGCCTCGAAACTCCGCCGGCCCGCGATCCTGCCGAGCAGCCAGCCGGCGAGGGAGCCGATCGTCAGGCCGACCGAGCCGCAGAGCGTGCCGATGGCAACACCCAGGCTCGCGCCGCCGAGCGTGGCCACGAGGCTCGAGGGCACCGGCAGGATGATGTCGGCCGCCAGCACGCCGATCTCCGCGGCGGCCAGCACCGCCGGCGGCGGCAGCGGATCGAGCCAGTCGGCCACGGCATGGTCGAGCCGCGCGCCCCAGAGCATCCAGGGAATGACCGGCACCGCGATGGCACCGGCGGCCAGCGCGAGCAGCAGGCGAACGGTGCGGTTGGTGATGATGGTGGGGGCCGGCATGGTGGCGAACGCTTGTGGGGAGAGTCTGATTCCGCGGCCTCAGGCGATCCGCGACACGTGGACGGCCACCTCGATCCCGTGGCTCCCGCCGCCGACGCACACGCCCTTCACCGGGCTCACATCGCCGTAGTCGCGGCCCCAGGCCACCGTCACGTGGAGCGTGCCGGCCGTGCAGTCGTTGGTGGGATCGACGTCGAGCCAGCCATCATCGCCACCCCAGCAGGCGAGCCAGGCATGCGAGGCATCGGCGCCAACCATGCCCGCATCGTTGTTGCGACCGCCCGCGGTGCCCTGCACGCCCCGCTCGTTGGAGAGATAGCCGCTCACGTAGCGGGCGGCGAGGCCGAGCGATCGCAGGCAGGCGATCTCGAGGTGGGCGAAATCCTGACAGACGCCACGTCGAAGGGCGAACACCTCCTCAACGGCCGTGCTGGTGGTCGTGGCGGCGGGATCGTAGGCGAAGTCGCGATGGATGCGGCGGGTGAGGTCGACGACGGCCTCCGCCCACGGCCGGCCCGGCGTGAACGACTCGGCCGCCCAGGCGGCAAGCCGTGGCGAACTGCGGACGAGCGGCGAGTCCCCGGTGAACTGCCGGGCTGCGAGTTCGGCGGGATCGGTGCCGTGGGCGAGCCGGTCGCGAAGCGATTCCCAGGGCAGCCGCTCGAATCCGGTCCACTCCCGCGGCGGCTCCACCTCCACGCGGCTCGTCGACGTCACCACCAGGCGTTCGTGGGGCTCGTCGATCGCGAAGATGCCCGCGGTGTTGCCGAAGAAATCGACGTGCGTCGAGACGTGATCGGGCTGCGGCAACACGGAAATGCTGTTCGAGAGCAGCCGCTGGGTGGGCAGATCCCGCGGCACGAGACGGATCTCGTTGTGGCAGATGGGCACCGACTCGGAATACGTGTACGCCGTCGCATGCCGCACGTCGTAACGGGCAGGACCGGGGGGAGAACCGTTGCCGGAGCGGATGTCGGGGCGTGGCCGGTCGGGAGTTGGCATGTCGGGAGTTGGCATGTGGGGGATCGTCAGCGAGTGGTGGCCGGAGGGGTGCGGCGGCTGTCGGCGGCGAGGCGACGGGCCTGGGCGGCGATGTCGATCCCGACGAGGCTGCTCCAGGCGTCGAGCAGGGCACGAAACACAGGGCCGGGTGTCCCGGTGCCCACGGGCCGGCCGTTGAACCGGGTCGCCGGCAGCAGGCAGCTCGGCGTGCTCGTGAGCAGGATCTCATCGGCCGCGGCGAGGTCGGTGGCGGTAAGCGACCGCTCCTCCCAGGCGATGCCGAGCGACGCCGCCAGCCGCTTCGTGTTTCCGAGGCTGACCCCGCCGAGCGCGTCGCTGAGCGGAGGCGTGGTCACGCATCCCGCGCGGACAATCGCGATGTTGGCGGTGGAGGTCTCGCTGATCCTGCCGTCGGCATGGGCGAGAACGGCGCGAGACCCCGGCTCCGCCTGGTGCGCCTCGCGATCGGCGAGGTGGTAATGGAGCCGGCTGCGAACCTTGGCCCGCAGCGGCCAGCAGGCTTCGGGCACCTGCGCCACCGAAACGCTGCGGATCGAGACGCCGTGGTCGTAGGCCTCGGCCCAGAGCGCGCATGCGAGCGGGAAGGTGTGGATCACGCCCCGGGGTGGGCCGCCGCAACCCGCGTGCTGCGCGGGCAGGTCTCCAGGCGTGAGGAACATCACCAACGCGAGGTCGGGGGGAGCGTCGCTGGTGTGGACGGCGAGCCGCCAGTTGTGGGCCGCGATGTCGGTCGCCGCCGTGAGCAGGTCGGTGATCGACCAAGGCGATGCGATGCCGACCACGGCCAGCGATTCCGCCAGCCGACGTCCGTGGTCGTCCGGCAGGAACAGGCGGCCACGAAACGTGCGGAACTGTTCGGTCACCGTGGTGCCGAGCACGAATCCCGCGTCGCCCACCGGCAGGGAAAGATCAGTGCGAGAGATCACGCGGCCATTCAGCCACGCCTGCTCGCCCCTGGTCGCCTCGGCCGCAGCCATCGTTTCGATCGAAGTGGAGGATAGGGGATTTGAACCCCTGACCTTCTGGCTGCCAGCCAGACGCTCTCCCAATTGAGCTAATCCCCCGTGGTGTTCAGGTCCCGCAGTGTTCGGATTCCAGAATCCAGCTTCGGATTCCAGAATCGAGATTCCAGAACCCAACGGCCAGTGCGGGGCGGTCGAAGGAAGGCTGCATACCGAGGCGAAATCATCTCCCTCAACCGTATCGCCCCCCGCCGGGCGTGTCAACGCGAGGGGTCGGTCGAGGGCGAAAGAGGGGCTCGCCCCGCGGCGGAAGCGGCACTGGTCAGCGGCATGCCGGCCGATCACACTCGGGAGCATGAGGCACACCGGAGGCGAGCAGGGCAGGAGCGGAGCGGCGGAGCGGCCGAGTGATGCGGTCTGCGCCGTGGCGACGGTGGCGATCGCGGTGTACCTCGTGGGCCTTCTGCTCGCCGTCACCACCAACTCGCTGAGTGGCTCGTCGGCACTCCTCGGCACGATCAAGTCGCGGCTCTTCTCGCCGCTGCTCGTGCCCGCCTGGCTCGACCTCGGCTACGACTATCGGCTGACCTACGGGCTGCCGGACGACGCCGACCACGAACTCGAGATTGCGGCCCACGGCGACCCGACCGGGGAGCGACTCTCGTTTCCGGGAATGCGGCGCGGGGAGCAGGCTTCCCGCTGGCGACGGCTGGCCCGCACGATTGCCGTGGGCGGTATCGATGGCGACGGCAGCCCCGTTGCGGCGGGGGCGGGCCGCGGCGGCTTCCGCGGCACAGGCACCGATGACGTCCGCGTGCAGGTGTTTCGGCTGCCGATGGCCGAACCGACCGCGGCCGGCGCGGCTGGCGACGCGGAACTGGTCTATGCCGCCCGCGTGCGGATGATCGGCGGCGAGACGCAACTCATCAAAGACGAGGCCCGGGGTGAGGTCGCGCCCCTGGTGACGCCACGATGATCGAATCACCTTCACACCCAGGCGGCCACTCGCCCCCCGCGAGGCCGACGGCCGGAGCCGGCCGCGATGATCGCGGCCTGGGGGCGGCGTGGCTGCGATTCTGGTTCGAGCCTGCGAATCCGCGACCGCTGGCCCTGGTCCGCATCCTGACTGGCATCCTCGGCCTGCTCCTGCTGTGGAGCTACGCCAGTGATCTCCAGGCCTGGTTTGGTCCCGACGGCATGGTGCCAGAGCAGGTCGCCGCCGCCTGGCGACCACGCTGGGGGGTGTCGCTCTATGACCGCGCCACCACGTCCGCCGCCCTGCAGGGCATCTTCTCCGTGACCGTGGCCGCGTTCGTCGCGTTGCTGCTCGGCCTGGGCACACGACTTGCCACCGTCGCGGCGGCCATCCTCTGGGCATCGCTGCTCCATCGTGGGCCGATGCTCGCCGGGCCGGCCGACGACTGCCTTGCCGTGCTGCTGTGGTGCCTGGCCGTCGGCCCGAGCGGCCACAACCTCTCGATCGACCGCTGGCTCGCCGCCCGCGCGGGCCGCCCGCCACCGGGGTCGTCGTCATGGGCCCGCGTCTCGCTGCGACTCCTGCAGGTGCATGCCTCGGCCATCACGCTCGCCGCCATCCTCGCGCAGCTCAAGGGGGATGCCTGGTGGAACGGCACCGCCGCCTGGTGGCTGGCCGCGCGGGCCGCAGCGGTTGGGGATGCCGCGGGCCTCTACGCCCGGTCGGAATACCTGATGAACCTGGTCACGCACGCGATCGTGGCGTTCGAGATCCTGTTTGCCGTCGGCCTCTGGTTCGCGGCCACGCGGCAGACGGTCGCGAGGATGGCCCTCGTGGCATGGCCGGCGATCGGCATGCTCGCCGGCGAGCCGCTGTGGGGCTTCGCCATGGCGATCTTCGCGGTGCCGCTGGCTCGCGTGGACCGGTCGGAAAGCCCCGGTACTCGGGGCATGGGCAGCCCCTCGCGGACCGTTCGCGTTACCCGGCGGCGATGAGTTTCCTGAACTCCGCCTCGTCGATCACGGGCACGCCGAGCTTCTTCGCATTCGCCAGCTTGCTGCCGGCGTCCTCGCCCGCGAGGAGGTAGTCGGTCTTCTTCGAGACGCTCGACGACGCCCGACCGCCCGCCTGGCGAATCGCTGCCTCGGCCTCCTGCCTTGAAAACCCGGGCAGCGTGCCGGTGACCACGAGCGTCTTGCCTGTCAGCGGCCCCCCTGCCACGCGATCGGCCTCGGGCACATCGAGCGTGAGGCCCGCGGCTCTGAGGGCCTGGATCGTTTGGCGACCGTCATCGCTCGCGAGCCACTCGTGCACGCTCGCCGCGATGATCTCCCCGATCTCCGGCACATTGGCGAGGTCGTCGACCGAGGCGGCCTGCAGCTTCTCGATCGTGGGAAACCGCTCGCAGAGGAGTGAGGCCACCCGTGGCCCCACGTGTCGGATGCCGAGGGCATTGAGCACGCGAACCAGGCCGCGCGACCGGCTCGCTGCGATCTGCTCCACGAGGGCCGTCGCCGACTTCCTGCCCATTCGTTCCAGCGGCTCGAGCTGATCGGCCGCGAGCGTGTAGAGGTCGGCGTAGTTCTTCACCAGGCCGGTCGAGACGAGCTGCTCCACGAGCTTGTCGCCGAGGCCCTCGATGTCCATCGCGCCCCGCGATGCGAAAAACCGCAGCCGCTCGCGGCACCGCGCCGGGCAGTCGACGTTGGGGCAGCGGATGTAGACGCCCTCTTCATCCTTCACCACGGCCGTGCCGCACTCGGGGCACTCGGTGGGAAACGCCCAGGCCCGCGGATGGCCCTTCCGGAGATGCTTCTCCACGCGGACAACGTGCGGGATCACCTTGCCGGCCTTCTCAACCACGAGCACGTCGCCGATGCGGATGTCTTTGCGGGCGATCTCGTCGGCGTTGTGCAGGCTCGCGCGGCGGACGATCGTGCCGGCAAGCTCCACCGGCTCGAGGTCGGCCACCGGCGTGATGGTGCCTCCCCGGCCCACCTGCACGCGGATGCCGGCGAGCGTGGTCGTGGCCTCGAACTTCTCGAACTTCCAGGCGATCGCCCAGCGCGGGCTCTTCGCCGTCGTGCCGAGCAGCCGCTGCTGGGCGAAGCGGTTCACCTTCACCACGAAGCCATCGACCTCGAAGTCGAGCGCATGCAGCTCCCCGATCAGTTCGGTGCCTCGCTCAACGAGGGCATCCAGCGACGAGAAGACCTGCGTGCCTGGCGCCGCGGGCAATCCGGCCTGCACGGCCCAGGCCCGCAGGTCGGCCTGCGACGCCACATCGAGGCCCGCGGCATCGCCCACGCCGTGGCAGAAAAACCGGAGCGGCCGCGCCGCCGACTCGCGGGGATCGAGAAGCCGGATGCTGCCGGCCACCACGTTCCGAGTGTTGGCGAACGGCGGGAGCCCCGCCTGCGCCTCGTTGAGCGTCACGAGGTCGGAGTTGGTCATGTAGACCTCGCCGCGAACCTCGATCGAACCGGGAAGCTCCGCACGATCGAGCACAAGCGGCACGCCGTGGATCGTGCGGACGTTGTGGGTCACGTCATCCCCGGTGACGCCGTTGCCCCGCGTGGCGGCCAGCGTCAGCCGGCCGTCGTCATACCGCAGCGACATTGCCACGCCGTCGATCTTGAGCTCGAGCACCCACTCCACCGGGCTGGCATCACCGGCGTCGGCCAGCAGCTTCTCCACCCGTCGGCCCCAGGCCACGAGGTCGTCCGCGCTGTAGGTGTTGTCGATCGACAGCATCGGCACGCGGTGGCGGACCGGCCGCAGCGCGGCGACCGGCTCGTCGCCGACCCGCTGCGTGGGGCTGTCGGCCGTGACCAGATGCGGATGCTTCGCCTCCAGCTCCCGAAGCTCGTCGAGCAGGCGGTCGTACTCCCGGTCGGTGATCTCGGGAGACGCCTCGACGTAGTACTTCCGGTCGTGGTGCCGGATCCGGGCCCGCAGGGTGGCGATCGTCGCCGCGGCCGACGCGGTCACGGGGCACCGGGCTCGGCGTCGCGTGCGGCCGAGGCGGCCCGGTCAGCCTCGCGGGCCGCCCTGATCCGCTCCCCTTCGACGTGATCGAGGGCAACGGCTCCGACGGTGGCGATCGCCAGCACGAGCAGTTCGCCGGTGAGGATCGCGGTGCCGTAGCGGTCCATGATCCGCTCCAGCGGATGGGCCCCGCTGCCAGCAGCCGTCTCGGGCCTGACACCGCGGAGCACCGACATGCAGTAACTCGTCGCGGTGATCGTGAACACGACCCCCGTCACGCACAGGATCGCGTAGAACGGATTGCGACGGGAACGGGGCATGCGGCACCTCCAGTGGGCACGAGAGTATATGCCCAAGGCGGCGGTCTCGGCTGCTGCCGAGTCGCATTACGCCGCCTGCGATCGCGCCAGCAGCGTGTGCGTCGCCGCAAGGACGTCGGCGACCTCGATACCCTGCATCGACAGGGTGTCGGTCTTGCGGTCGCCCCAGGCGGGCCGCAGCCGTGCCGGCGGCTCGACACAGGCATGCCCGCGGCCGTAGGGGCCGTTGCGGCTGCCGGGCACCGGCCCGAAAAGCCCCACGCATGGCGTGCCGACGGCCGCCGCCAGATGCAGCGGCCCGGTGTCGCCGGAAATGAACACGCTCGCCAGCCGCGCCAGCTCGCCAAGATCCTGGAGCGTCGTCTGCGGGGCCATGAGCGCGGCGCCGTGCGAGTCTTCGACGATCCGCTCCGCGGCGGCCCGCTCGGCATCGCCGCCCCACACCACCACCGTCTGCCTGCCGTCGCGGCGGTGCAGGCCGTGGGCCACGGCGGCGAATCGCTCCGTCGGCCAGAGCTTCGATCGCCAGCCGGCACCCGGATTGATGATGGCTGGAGCGGCCGAGAGTTTCTGGGCGTGCAGCCACTGCTGCATCCGCAGCCGACTCACCGGCCAGTGAGGCATGTCGAACTCGGGCATGCTGGCGGTTACGCCCAACGGCGCGAGCAGGTCGCAGTTTCGCTCCACCACGTGGGCGAGCGACGTGGCGACGGGGTGGCTGTAGGCGTACCAGGCGAGCTCTCTCGACGCGGGGCGGGCGTGACCGATCCGGGTCTTCGCCCCCGACAGCCTGGTGGCGACGCCGCTCTTGAGCAGGCCCTGAAGATCGATGGCCACGTCGGCGGCGAAGGCCCGGAGTTGCCGGCGGAGCGCGAGCACCTCCGCTGGCGACTTCAGCCAGCCGCGGGGCATGCGAAACAGATGATCGATCGCGGGATGGCCGGCAAGCACGTCGGCCGCTCGGCCTTCGACCACCCAGCCGATCCGGGCATCGGGAAACGCCCGCCGCGCGGCAACGGCCACGGGCACGCCGTGGAGCACGTCGCCGATGGCGGAGAGCTTGACGATGACGATCGAGCGTGGCGACTGCATGGGGGCCGCCTCCGGGGCGTGAAAGCCGGAAGAATCGTCGGTGGAAGCCGCGGAACGCAAGGCCAGTTTTCGCGGGGTCACGATCGCGGTCAGCGGGCTGCCAGGTCGCAGAGGACGGCATCCGATACCGCCTGCGGGCAGCTCCACACCAGGAAGAACAGCGACTCACGGACGAGCCGCTCGACGGGATGCCCCACCACGAAGCCGGCGCCCTTGGAGGCGGTGAGGGCGGCCTGCGCCGCGCGCACGACCAGCCCGTTGGCATCGGCCCGCAGGCGGTCACGATCGGCCGGCTCAATGCCGTGGTGCGCCGCCGCCATCAGCGCCGCGGAAAGGCCCGCGATCTCGGCGGCGAAGTCCGCCGCGATCGCCGTCAGGTGTGGCCGCGTCACCGACTCCCGCGCCATCACCGCCGCCGAGGCCCGCGCCGCACCGAGGGCCAGCGCCGTCGTGGACAGCCCGCCGGTGCGAACACCGCCGGCAGCCGGCGAGACGACCACATGCGCCGGCCGGACGCCGGCGAACCGCACCGCCGACGTGCGACTGCCGGTCAGTGCGAGCATCTCCAGCGGTGGATCAATCGTGAGCCCGGCCGCATCGGTCCGCACCACGAAAAAAGTCTGCGTGCCATCGTCGGTCACCGCGCCGGTCACGATCGTGTCACTCGAGTCGGCACCGGTCACCCAGGGGCAGTGGCCGTCGAGTTGCCATGCCCCGTCGCCGCGAGGCTTGGTCGCCACGAGGGCCGCCGCGGCGAGGTGCCGGCGGCTGGTCGTCAACTGCGAGATGCCGACCGTGGTGAGCGTGTCGCCGCGGGCGAGCGGCGGGAGCAGTTCGGCCTGCACATCAAGGGAGCCGCCGCCGATGAGCCGCACCGCCGCCGCCCATTGCGTGACCGCCAGGGCCGTCGTCAGGCACCCCTCGGCGATCCCGATGAGCGTGGCCGTGATCACCGGTTCCGGCAGCGCCGTACCGCCGTACTCCGCGGGCACGAACCCACGCAGCACCCCGCCCGAAGCCAGCGCCGCAAAGCTGCCGCTGCGCCAGGGGCCCTCGACCGCGGTGCGATCCGCCAGACGGGCAACGGCAGCCAGCGGCTCGTCGGAGCGATCGGGGGTCGGCGGCTCGCAGCGGGGCGAAAGCATGGCTTCAGTATGCCCGTTCTCGGCCACGGTCGCGTTGCGGCCTTGGCTGGTTATACTTCGCTCACTTCTGGCGCGGTGTCCCACCTTCCCCCTCCCCTTTTGGAGCAGCACCCATGAGCCAGGCTGAAGAACTCTCGGCCTGCGGCGTCGCCGCGATCTCCACGAACGGAACGGTCCCCCCGGCTCCTCTGCGGCTCGACGAACTCTCGCCGCAGAATCTCTACGCCAAGTGCACCGCCCTGGCCCGCAACCTCTGGTGGAGCTGGCATCCCGAGGTCACCAACATGTTTCGGGAGCTCGACCCGATCCGCTGGCGGCAGCTCGACCACAACCCGATCGCCCTGCTGGCCGAGTTCACCCCCGAGCGGCTCGAGGCCCGCGCCGCGGAACTGGTGCTCTACAGCCGGATCAACCAGGCCTACCGCCGGCTCAAGGAGTACCTCGCCAACGAGTCGAGTTGGAGCACCGTGCACGCGGGCGTGCTCGGCTCGAAGCCGGTCGTCTACTTTTCGGCGGAGTTCGGCATTCATGAGTCGGTCCCGATCTATTCGGGCGGCCTCGGCGTGCTCGCTGGCGACCACATCAAAAGCGCGAGCGGTCTCGGCATCCCGCTGCTCGCCGTCGGCCTCTTTTACGACCAGGGCTACTTCCGTCAGCAGCTCGACATCGACGGCTACCAGCACGAGGAATACCTGCAGTCTCGCGTCGAGGCCTTGCCGATCGAGCCGGCCCTCGGGGTGGATGGCGAGCCGATCACGGTGCAGATCGACACCCGCGGCGGGCCGCTGTTTGCGAAGGTCTGGAAGCTGGCGGTCGGTCGGGTGAGCCTCTACCTGCTCGACTCCGACGTCGAGGGCAACTCCCCCGAAGATCGCGAACTCACCAGCCGGCTGTACGGCGGCGACACCCGCACCCGGATTCGGCAGGAGCTGATCCTCGGCATCGGCGGTGTGAAGGCGATCCGCGCGATGGGCATCGTGCCGGGCGTCTACCACCTCAACGAAGGCCACTCCGTGTTCGCCACGCTCGAGGCGGTCCGCGGTCGCATGGAGCGCGACGGCTATCCCTTCGACGATGCCGTTCGCCGCGTCGCCCGCCAGACGGTGTTCACCACGCATACCCCCGTGCCGGCCGGCCACGACCGGTTCGACGGTGGCCTCATGGAGGACCACCTCGGGCCCACCCGCGACGCCCTGGGAATCTCCCACGACCAGCTGATGGGCCTGGGCCGCGTGGAGCCGCACAACCACGAGGAATCCTTCTGCATGACGGTGCTGGGGCTGAAGATGTCGCGGCGTGCCAACGCCGTCAGCGCCCTGCACGGCCACGTCAGCCGCCGCATGTGGGCGAATCTCTGGCCGTGGCGGATCGAGGAAGAGGTGCCCATCGGCCACATCACCAACGGCGTGCACGTGCCCTCGTGGCTGTCGTGGCAGATGCTCCAACTCTACGACCGCATCTTCCCGGCCAACTGGTTTCGCCGGATGGGCGAGCCCGACATCTGGCAGAAGATCTACGAATGCGACCCGGGCGAACTCTGGGAAACGCACTACGCCCTCAAGAACCTGCTGCTGCAGTTCGTCCGCCGCCGGCTGAGCCGGCAGTGCCGTCGTCGCGGCGAGTGCGACGAGGCCGTCGAAATGGCCCGCACGGTGCTCGACCCCAACATCCTCACCATCGGATTCGCCCGTCGGTTCGCGACCTACAAGCGGGCCGACCTGGTGCTGGCCGACCTCGATCGGCTGCACGACCTGGTGAGCGATCCGGACCGCCCGATCCAGGTGATCTACGCCGGAAAGGCGCATCCTGCCGACGAGCCCGGCAAGGCGCTGATCCGCAAGATCGCCAACCTGCGGAACGACCCCCGGTTCGCCAGCCGGGTGGTGTTTGTCGAAGACTACGACATCAACGTCGCCCGGCACCTCGTGCAGGGTGTCGATGTCTGGCTCAATAACCCCAGGCGACCCCTCGAGGCCTCGGGGACCAGCGGCCAGAAGGTGGTGCTCAACGGCGGCCTCAACTGCTCGATCCTCGACGGCTGGTGGGCCGAGGCGTTCGACGGCCGCAACGGCTTCGCAATCGGCCGCGGTGAGACCCACTTCAACGACGAGATCACCGACCGCCGCGACGGCGAGGCACTCTTCAAGGTCTTGGAGAACGAGGTCATCCCGCTGTTCTACGACCGCGACTCCGACGGCCTGCCCCGCGAGTGGATCAAGATGATGATGAACTCGATCAGCTCGCTGGCATGGCGATTTAGCGCGCACCGCATGGTGATGGACTACGCCCGGGCCTGCTACGTGCCGGCGGCGGGCGGGGTGTCGTGCGACATGACGAACCGGTAGCGGGCAACTCCACAGCACTCGCGAGTCACTCGTCGAGCGTCCGCTTGCCGCGGAGGAGATGGTGGTAGTGCTGGGCGAAGCGGTGGGCTTCGTCACGGACGTATTCGAGCAGGCGGAGGGAGTAGGAGTCGCGGGAAAGCCGCAGCGGTTCGCTCCGGCCCGGCAGGAAGATCTCCTCCTCCCGCTTGGCCAGCGAGATCACGCACGGGGCCTCAACGCCCAGGCTCTCCAGCGCGTCGAGGGCCGCGGCGAGCTGACCCTTGCCGCCGTCGATCAGCAGGATGTCGGGGGGTGCCGAGCCCTCGCGGGCCAGCCGCGAGAACCGCCGCGAGACCACCTCGTGGATGCTCTTGAAGTCGTCGACACCTGCGACCGACTTGATCCGGTATCGCTTGTAGCCAGGCTTGAACGGCAGCCCGTCGATGAACTGCACGAGGCTCGCCACCGTCTCATTGCCCGCCAGGTGGGCGATGTCGACTCCTTCGATCACCCGCGGTGGCTTCGCGAGGCCGAGCACCTTCTCCAGTCCGGCGAGCCCCTTCTTCGGATCGACAAGAAACACCTCCGGCTGAACATGCTCCTCGAGATCGCCCCGCTGGTCGAGCGTCTCCAGAAGCCGGATCTCGTCGCGGAGCCGGGCCGCCCGCTCGAACTCCAGCTTCGTGGACGACTCCAGCATCTCCTTGCGCATCTCGACGAGCAGCTGCTTCTTACCGCCGTCGAGGAACGTCCTCAGCCGATTGATGTCCTTGCGGTACTCCTCCCTCGAGATCCGCAGGTTGCAGGGCGCCGTGCACTGGCCGATCGAGGCCAGCAGGCAGGGGCGAAACCACCGCCACTGCTCGTCGTCGGCGTCGATGTCGAGCGTGCAGGTCCGGAACTTGAAGATCCGCTGCAGCACCACGATTGCCCCGCGGAGCGAGCCTGCGCTCGTGAACGGGCCGTAGAGCTTCACCCCCTTCTGCCGCGGCGTCCGCGTGAACTCCACCCGCGGAAAATCCTCGTGGGTCGTGATCTGCAGGTAGGGAAACGTCTTGTCGTCCTTGAGGTCGGAGTTGAACCGCGGCTGCACGTCCTTGACGAGCCGGCTCTCCATCAGCAGCGCGTCGACCTCGCTCTCGGCATCGAGGTAGTCGATGTCGCGGATCTCAAGGACGAGGTCGGCCGTGCGCCGGTCCTCGGCCGCCGCCTTGAGGAAGTAGCTGCCCGCCCGGGCCCGCAGGTTCTTCGCCTTGCCGACGTAGATCACCCGGCCGGCGGCATCCTTCATCAGGTACACACCCGGCGTCTGCGGAAACGCCCGCGCCTTGGCCGCGGCCACTGACCGGCCGCGGGCCGCCGCAGCGTCGGTGTCGGCCGGCAGCGTCTCGGCGGCCGCATCGAGAGCGGCCGGAAGCTCGTCCGGCCGCGGGCTGTCGTCATCAGGAGCGTGCATTGCTCCCCGATTCTAGGGTGCATTCGACTTCCGTGTATTCTTGGCGGGATTCATCGGGCTCGGCGGGATTCATTCCGGAGCCCTCTCAGACGCCGACGAGCGCCCGCAGGTCTTTCTCGATCGCATCGAGCCGCGCCTGGAGCCGCGCCTTCATGGCCGGCAGGTCGGCTGCAGGGCACGGAGCCTCGACCGCGAAGAGATAGAACTTGATCTTCGGCTCCGTGCCCGACGGCCGGACCGCCACCGCGTTGGCGAGCGGGGGGAATCGTCCGTCCGGCAGCAGTCCGCCGGCACCGTGCCCCGCGAGGTCGAAGAGCACCACGTCACTGCTCACGCCCGCATAGGCCGTCGGGCTCGCTCCTGGCGTCCACGTCTGGAGACTCGACTGATCCCGCGAGCGGACCACGTCGAGCCCCCCGAACGACGTCGGCGGGGTGGCCCGCAGGGCGGCCATGATCTCCTTCATCCGGCCCATGCCCGTGGCTCCCGGAAGCATCACGTTGATCTGCCGCTCCTGGTGGCAGCCAAACTCGCCGAATAACTCGTCAAGCTTTTCGTGCGGCGACCGACCCGCTGCCTTGAGGGCGGCCGTCTGCTCCGCCATCAGGAGTGCCGCGACGGCCGCATCCTTGTCGCGGACATGCGTGCCAGCCACGTAGCCGTGTGATTCCTCGGCGCCAAACACGAACCGCTCCGGCCCATGCGTGTCGACCGCCGAGCAGATCCACTTGAATCCCACCAGCTGGGTGTCGTCTGCCGTAAGGCCGCGGGCCTCGGCGATCCGCCGCACGAGGCCGCTGGTCACGATCGTGGTCACCACGTAATCGCCGGGCCCGGCCTCGCCGCGGGCCCGACGGCCGAGGATCGCCTGCTCGCAGAGCAACCCGCAGAGCTGGTTGCCGGTGAAGGTGCTCCATGCCGCACCGGGGGCGCACGTGAGTGGCGCCGCGGCGCCGAGGCGGTCGCAGTCGGGGTCGCTCGCCAGCACGAGGTCGTCGCCGCGGGCTTTCGCCTCCTCGATCGGACCGGTGAGCACCGCCGGATTCTCGGGATTCGCCACGTGCCCCGGCACGTTCGGGAAATCGCCGTCGGGCTGCTCGTGCGGGCCGTAAAGCCGCAGCCGCCGGAAGCCCGCTCCCTCGAGCACCGGCACCACGGCCGTAGCGCCAACGCCGTGAAGCGGCGTGTAGAGGATCGAGATGTCGCGAGGGCCCGGGGCCGACTGCCGGAGCACGGCCTTCACGAAGGCCGGGTCGACCTCCTCCTCGACGAACACCACCCTGCCGCTGACGACGCCGGCGGCAAACGGTTCGCGGTGGATCGTCTCCGCCTTCATGACCCGCTCGATGATCCCCTGGTCGTGCGGCGTGAGCACCTGCACCCCACCTGCCCAGTAGACCTTCACGGCGTTGTCGGTCGGCGGGTTGTGGCTCGCCGTCACCATGATGCCACAGGTGCTGTTCGTGTACCGCACGGCGAACGAGAGCTCGGGCGTGCTGCGAACGCCCCGCAGGTAAAACACCGTAAAGCCTGCCGCGAGCAGCACCTCCGTGCAGAGTTCGGCGAAGTGCTCGGAGCGATGGCGGGTGTCGTGGGCGATCGCGCAGGTCGGCGTCTCGCCCGCGGGCAACACGCTCCGCACGTAGTCGGCGAGGCCCTGCGCGCTCTCCCCGATCGTGCGGTCGTTGATGGCGTTGGATCCCACCGGATACATCGTCCCGCGGCGGCCCCCGGTGCCGAACGGGATCACGGTCCAGTAGACGTCGTCGAGCTGCTTCCACAGCCCCCGGTCGATCTGGGCGGCCAGTTCGCCGGCGAAGTCGGCATACCTCGGCTGCGTGAGCCAGTCGCGCATCGTCGTGGCCGAGTGCTCCGTGATCGTGCCTGCGGCGCGGGCGGCGGCGATGGCGTCGAGAAGCCGGGCGATGTCGGGAGCGGAGAGCTGGGGCATGGTCGTTCTCGGGGGGCGTTCGTGAGGGCTGGCGGAAAAACGGGTGCCCGACTTTATACTGCGGCCCGCATGAGCCACCCAGCCTCCCACGACGAACCGTTGATCGTAAGCGTGTCGGGATTGCGGGGCGTGGTCGGCGCGTCGCTCACCGACGAGGTGGCCGTTCGCTACATCCATGCCTTCGTGACCACGCTCCCCCCCGGCCCGATCGTCGTCGGTCGTGACGGCCGCCAGAGCGGCCCTCCGCTTGCCGCGGCGATCACCGCCCATCTCGTGCGGCTCGGCCGCGACGTGATCGACTGCGGTGTCGCCGCCACGCCGACCATCGGCATCGTCGTCCGCGACCGCGGGGCCGCCGGCGGGGTCCAGCTCTCGGCCAGTCACAACCCGGCTCGCTACAACGGCCTCAAACTCTTCTCCGCCGCAGGCCGCGTGCTCGCGGCGGCGGCGGGTCGCGAGGTGCTTGCGGCATACGAAGCGCTTCCCGCGGGCATGCCGCCGCTCCCCGATGCGGAGCCCGGCTCGAGGCTCGAGCATGACGGCACGCCTGCCCATGTTCGCCTCGTGGCCGCCACGGTCGATGTCGAGGCGATCCGCCGCCGCCGGCTGACGGTCTGGCTCGACAGCGGCCACGGCGCGGGCAGCCGCGTGGCCCGGCCACTCCTCGCGCACCTCGGCTGCGACCTGGTGATCGAAGGGGGCACGCCCGACGGCCTGTTCGAGCACCAGCCCGAGCCGACCGCCGAAAACCTCGCGGGCCTGCTGCCGCGAATCCCGCGGAGCGGCGCCGACATCGGCTTCTTTCAGGATCCCGATGCCGACCGGCTGGCAATCGCCACGGCCGACGGTCGGTATGTCGGTGAGGAGGCGACGCTCGCGCTCGCCGTCGAGGGCGTGCTTGCAAAGATGCCCGGGCCGGTAGTGGTGAACTGCTCGACGAGCGGCATGACCGCGGCCATCTGCCGGAAGCGGGGAGTGGCCTGCCACGTCTCGAAGGTCGGCGAGGCGAACGTCGTCGATGCGATGCTCGCCCACGGGGCGGTGCTCGGCGGCGAGGGGAATGGCGGGGTGATCGATCCCCGCGTGGTGCTCGTCCGCGACAGTTTCGTGGCCATGGCCCTGGTACTGGAGCGGCTGGCCCTCGAGGGGGCCACGATCGAACGACTGGCCGCAGCACTGCCGCAGATGGTGATGAAGAAGACCAAGATCGACCTTTCTCCGGACCTCCGCGGCCCCGCCCTCGTCGCCGGCCTGGCCCGGATCGAGGCGGCGTTTCCTGAAGCCACGCCGAGCAGGCTCGACGGCCTGCGGCTCGACTGGCCGGGCGGCTGGCTTCTGGTGAGGGCAAGCAACACCGAGCCGATCGTGCGGATCGTTGCCGAAGCGGCCGACGCCGCCGCCGTTGACGAGGCGATTGGCAGGGCGGCGGCGGCGCTCGGCTGACCTGCCGCCGCGATCACGGCACGACAGGAGCCCATGGCCCGCGCCGAGTCGCGGTCAAAGCGCATCCAGGTCAGGTGTCGTTCCGAACCACCTTGCGATCCCGGAGATCCTCGGCGAGCAGCCGGATCTTCTCGCGGAGTTCGCGGACCACGCCGATCGGCTGGGCGTGGATCCGGCAGCGTGGCAGCGTGACGTCGGACGACCAGATCACGATCGATCCCAGGGCACAGATCCGCTGGAGCAGCGGCTGTCGCACGTGGATGTCCTTGATGCGGTAGAGCTCGATGTCGTCGACTTCGAGCGAGAGAATGCCGTGCGTGACGCGGAGCCGTTCCGACGTGAGCTCGTAGGAGGTGTGCCGCACGAGCGCCTGCTTCCACGAGGCCCAGACCGGCGGCACGGCCATGGCAAGTAGGATCCCGACGATCCACGCCGGGCCGCGGTTTTGCTCGATCGCCAGATAGAGCACCGGCGTCAGGGCGGTCATGCAGACCGCGGCGACCGTCCAGTACCCGCGGATCACCCGCTCCGATGGCCTGCCGATCCAGAGCAGCGACTCCCCGCCCGAGAGGTTCGCGGCGACCGAGAGCGCGGTGCGGGGGCCGGTCATCTCCCGCTCGGAACGCGTCAGACCCCCCTGCGGCTGCTCGAGCCCCGTGAGCATCGAATCGGTTTTCACGGCGTGGTCATCGCTCATGGCATTGTTCCTGCAACTCTAGCACGTGCCGTGGCAGCCCACCGGGAAGACCCGGCGAAGCGGAAATGCCGGCAGCCGCAGTGCACGTCATGGCCTCTGGGCGGCTATTCTGACCCCCTTCGCCCCCTGTCGGGGCTGCGGCAGCCGACCCCCCGTGAGGATCGTCGACGGCATGCTCCCCACATCCGGACCATCCGGCCTCGCCACACTCACCGATGAAGCCCTCGCCGCTCAGGCGGCCCGGGAGGGCTCCGACGGCGTGGCGTTTACGGCCCTCATGGATCGCTTCCGGGAGCGGGTCTGGCGGGTCTGCTGGCGGCTGATGGGCACCGAGCACGACGCCGAGGACGCGGCCCAGGAGGTGTTCGTCAGGCTGTTTTTTGAGCGGGGCAAGTTTGCCGGCCGCAGCCGCTATTCGACATGGCTGCACGGCGTGGCGATCCGCACCTGCCTCACGCTGCGGCGTTCGCGGTCAAGGCGCCGCCGCCGCGAGGCGCCGGAGGGCGGGGGGGAGTTTGGCCTCGCCGAACTGCACGCCGATCCCCAGCCGGCCCCATCGGCTGCCGTCGACGCGGCGCACGATGCCCAGAAAGTGCTGGAGCACCTCGACGAGGAGGACCGCGCCCTGGTGCTGATGCGATTCGCCGAGAACCACGAGTACGACGAGCTGGCCGAGATGTTCGGCACGACGTCGGGCGCCCTGCGGATGCGGATCAGCCGGATCCGCGAGAAACTAGCGGCAAAGGCCGGAAAGATGCTCGGCGACTGACGTCTCCTCGCCCCCCTGGGCCGCCACCCGGGGCTCCCAAGCGGTACAAACCCCCGGAATCCTCGGGGCAACCGCCACCTTCAAAAAACCCGTGACACGCCGGGCGGGAGCGGCAACTCATCTTCTGACTCAGAACGGCGGCGGCTCGGGGCCGGTGCCGGCACTGCGAAGGGTGAAACCGATGGACGTGCTCGATCGACTGGCCGACGTGGCGGTGCCGCCGGTTCCAACGCAGCGAGTCTTCACGGCCGGCGTGCGGCGGAAACTGAATCCGCGGCTCCTCGTCGTGCACGTGGTCGAGTTCGCGATCGGGGCCACGGGCTGGGCGGCGGTCCACATGGCGGCCGCCCTCCTGGCGGCGTTGCAGTTCACAGCAACAGGCTCGTGGCCGACGGACGGACACCTGGAGACACGCGACACACGCTAAATCGCATCCAGTTTTGTGGGTATTGAAGTCTACGTAAGCGAAGGCGGGTAGGCGAAGGGGGTCGGCGAACGCTCGCGGAGCCTTGGGCGTATCCTCGCCCAGGCGACGCGACTTTTGCCGCCCCCGAGCCGGCGAACCACGGAAGTCGGACACACGCTAGGGACACGCGAGACACGCAGAACACGTCGGCACGGCTGCCGACACGAACAGTTGGGTTGCGGGCCAACGAACCAATTCCCGCAGGGGTCGCCGCGGCTCGTCCATGAGGGACGGCCACGGCAACGGAGGAGCGAGAGATGATGGACTTCGTGATACTCGGACAGACGGCGGCGGAGACGGCGCGTGAGACGGTCAACGTCTCCCGACAGGCACTGGTGGACAGCTTCACCCAGGCCTGGACGCAGGTGATCATGATCGCCCCGAAACTGGTGGCGATGGTCGCGGTGCTGGTGGTGGGCTACGTGCTCGCCCGCTGGATCGGCGGCCTGATCGCGGTGATCAGCGAGAAGATCGGCCTGCAGACGGCGGCCGTGAAGAGCGGGCTCGCCCAGAGCATGCACGACGTCGGTATCCGCCGGGCGGTGCCGGCGATCGTCGGCGGCCTGACGTTCTGGCTGCTGATGAGCGTATTCGTGATGGCGGCGTTCAGCATTCTCGGACTCGAGAGCGTGTCGCTGGCGATGAAGGAAGTGGTGAACTACATCCCGAAGGTGCTCGTGGCGACGGTGGTGGTCGTGGTCGGCCTGCTGGCGGCGACGTTCGTCCGCGGCGTGGTGGCGACGAGCGCCGACCGGGTGGGCCTGTCGTACGCCGAGTACCTGGCCGGCGGCTGCTACTGGGTGCTCTCGATCCTGACCTTCATCGCGGCCTTCAACCAGCTCGGCATCCAGTTCGCCCTGCTGGAGAAGCTGATCCTGATCGGCTCGGCCGGCCTCGCGGCGGGCTTCGCCCTGGCCTTCGGCCTCGGCGGCCGCGACGTGATGTCGGGCATCCTCTCGGGCTACTACGTCCGCCAGCGTCTCCAGGCGGGAGACACGGTGAGCGTGGCGGGTTTCGAAGGCACGGTCCGCGAGGTGGGCCCGGTGGCCACGATCATCGAGACCCGCGACGGCGGCACCGTGTCGCGGCACTCGATCCCCAACGCGAAGATGCTGCAGGAGGCCGTCCGCTGAACCTTCACGGGCACGAGGCCGTCCCCGGCCGCTGTCCACGGAACGAACGCCACACCATAAGACCGACCGCGACCGTGCCACCATGTCGGCCGGCGCGAACCAGAGCGTGACGGGCCCACCAGGGGCCGACGCACCACACGAGCGGGCCCGCGGTGCGACAGCGCCGCGGGCCCGCAGTGCTTCCCCGAAGGGCCTCGCGATCCGGACGAAGGAGCCGGTGGCGGCGGAGGTCGACGAGCGTTGAGGATTTCGCTCGTTGGAAGAGCGAATCGCCGCGCGGGTGGGCGCGAAATACTCCCGCGAAGGAGGCCTCCGTCGCCAGCGGCGTGCCATGCCTCTCCGGCCCGCCGCGGCCTGTGCTATCTTGCCCGCCATGAAACCCACGCTCCTGATCCTTGCCGCTGGCATGGGCAGCCGCTACGGCGGCCTCAAGCAGATCGACCCGATGGGCCCGTCGGGCGAGACGATCCTCGACTACTCGGTGTTCGACGCCGCCCGGGCTGGCTTCGGCCGAGTCGTGTTCGTGATCCGACCCGACTTCGAGCAGGACTTCCGCGACCGGGTGATGAGCCGGTTCGCCGGCCGGATCGCAACCGACTGCGTCTTCCAGACACTCGACATGCTGCCCGCCGGCTTCACGCTGCCGGAGGGCCGGACGAAGCCCTGGGGCACGACCCACGCCGTGCTCTGCAGCCGCACGGCCGTCCACGAACCCTTCGCGATGATCAACGCCGACGACTTCTACGGCCGCGACTCGTTCGCCGTGCTCGGCCGCCGGCTGGCCGCCCTGCCGGTCGATTCATCGGCCTACTGCATGGTCGGCTTCACACTCGCCAACACGCTCTCCGACCACGGGACCGTGGCCCGTGGCGTCTGCCAGACGGACGACCGGGGCTTCCTCACCGACATCCGCGAGCTCACGCAGGTGCGGCGGACAACCACTGGCGTTGTCGATGACGGCCCCGGAGGGCCGACCACGCTCACGGGCAACGAGCCGGTGTCGCTCAACATGTGGGGCTTCACGCCGCAGATCTTTCCGCAGCTCGAGGCGGGGTTCCGCGAGTTCCTCGCCGGGCATGGCACCGAGCCGAAGAGCGAGTGCTACATCCCGATGTCGGTGGGCCAGCTCGTGAAGTCGGGTCAGGCCAGCTGCGAGGTGCTGCGGACGACGTCGAACTGGTTCGGCGCCACCTACAGCGAAGACAAGCCGCTCGTGCAGCAGAGCATCGCCGCGCTCGTGCAGGCGGGGGACTATCCGGCCGACCTCTGGTCGTAGGCCGGGGTCAGGCCCCAGCTTGATGTCCGCAGCGACTACTGGCGGACGAGCACCTTCGAGCCCGGGCCGAGCAGGTCGATGAGTTCCGCAAAGTCGCGAACCGACACGACGAGGCTCGTGGCGGGAGAACTCTCGCTCGCGACCCCCGGGTCCTCGGCCGCCTCGATCACGAGGCCATCCGCGAGCACGATCGCCGGCTTCGCGGCCGGATCGGCCGCGGCGAGCCCCACGGCCTGGGCGTCGCGTCCGGCACCGCGGCGGACCTCGACCACGGGGATCGCATTCCCCACTCGGCCGAGGAACTGCCGTCCGACCACCACGGGGAAACTGCCTGCGTAGTTGCCGGTGAGCTGGAGGCTGATCCGCCGTCGCGACACACTCACCACGGCGTCGAAGGGACCGCGGATCAGCTTGAGGTGCTCCCCGGGCATGAGCCGCTGGGGATCGTCGACACCATTGATCTTCCCGAGGAGCTGCCACGAGACGCCCAACGACGCGGCGATCGCGGGGAGCGTTTCCCCGGCCGCGACCACGTGTGGGGGCAGCAGGAGATCGTGCTGCGAGTAGATCACGGAGCCCGCAAGTTGACCGAGGAGATCCTCGAGCCGCTGGCTTTCTTCCAAGCCCAGCGACGGATCGTCGTACCAGATCGACAGGGCAGCCAACGCCTCGGCATAGCGGCCCGCAGCCAGCTTCTCGTGAGCGTCGGCCCAGGCGGTGGCAAACGCGGCCGACGAGCCGGTGACCGCTGAGGACGCCGGCGGCGCGACCGCAGTCGCCGCCATGCCCGCCGGTGGGGGCGAGGTGGAGAGCGTGGCGTAGCGGTCGGGCCGGTCCAGTCCATCGCCGGCGGTCGGAGCCGAGATGCCTGCTCCGAGCGCGGACTGCACGGGGGGCGGAGCCGACTCGGCCGTGAGATAGGTCGGGGCAGATGGAGACATCTTCGCGGGTTCGGTGGCGGCAGCCGCACCGAACGCTGCTCCGGCCCCGGCGGCAGCCGCGGCGACCGCGGCCGTCTGAAACGCCGGTGGCACCGAGGGTTCGGCAGGAAGCGCAGGCGTCGGCGGCAGCGCAGGCGTCGGCGGCAGCGTCGCCGCTTCGGTGAATCCACCGGACGGCGGCATGGGCGGTGTGCCGGCCACCGCCGCAGGAGGGATCGGGGCGGTGAACGGCTGGGGCTGGGTCGGTGGCGCTGCAAGCGGCTGCGCTGCGAGCGGTTGCGTGGCGAGCGGGGGCGCCGGCATCACTGGGGCCGATGGGGCAGCCAATGGAACGGGTCCGGTGGTCACGGGGGGTGGGGTCACCGCGGCGGGCGCGACCGTCGGGACCCCTGCAGCCACCTCCATCGCCGGAGCCACGAAGGCCGGTGCAGGAGCCATGTTCTCCGAAGCGTCGTCGCCGACGCTCGTCGATGGCCCCTTCTGCACGACACAGTAGCCGCCGTAGAGGATCGTGCCGAAGAGCACGAGCACCACGAGCGGCTTGACCGCCTCCATCGAGTCCGACTCCCGGTTCGTCCGGGTCTGGTGTTTGCCGCGGCTGGCCATGAAACTGCTTCCTCAGGGGTCGGCGCCAGCATCAAACTGCTGTCACCGGCGGTCGCCTCAGTGCGTGGGTCACTGGATCGCAGGGGGCGGGATGGTACGCGGCGGTAGGGCTCCTCGCCAGACCGCTTCGACCGCCAAATGCCGCGGTTCGGCCCTGCGATGCGGCGGCATCGGGTGAACTCAGCCGGCCGGACAACGGGATGCCATCGCCCTCGAAACATGGCCCGGCGTATATTTAGGCGGCCCCGCCGTGACGGTCGTCATCCGGTTCTGTCAGCCGACCGGCCTGCCGACCGCCGCCCAGCCCCTCTTTGTGTCTCGACGTGCCCAAGCGCAACTTCATCCTCCTCCTGGCCATTTGTCTCACCTGCCTCGCTGCCTACATGGCCCGGGAGCAGTCGGCCGCCGGCCGCCGGTTCGGCGAAGTGCTCGATCTCGTCGAGACGTCGTACCTCGATCGTGCCGACGAGCGCGAGCTTTTTGACACGGCGGTGGATGCAGCGCTCTCCAAACTCGATGAACACTCGGCCTACATCCGCGGAGACGAGCGGGCTGATCTCGAGGCGGTGCTCGACCAGAAGTTCGGCGGCGTGGGGCTCGAGCTCACGATCGACGAAGCCTCGCGGGAGCCGATCGTGGCCTCACCCGTCATCGATTCGCCAGCGTGGCGGGCGGGCATCCACGCCGGTGATCGGATCGAGACGATCGACGGCGCGGCCACGGCTGGAGTGCCGCTTCGCGAGATCGTCACTTCGCTCCGCGGAGCAGTGGGCGATCGGGTGGTGCTGCAGATCGTTGCTCCCGTAGCAGATCCGCCGACGACGCTCGATCCGGGTGTCGGTGGACAGCATCTGGTGGCGCGCCGCGACGTCACGCTCGTCCGCGAACTGATCAAGACCGAGAGCGTCCAGGGCGACCGCCGCGGGCCGGATGGCCGCTGGGAGTGGATGATCGAGGGCGTGCCCGGCGTAGCGCTCGTCCGCGTCACCACGTTCGGCGAGCGAACCGCCGAGGAACTCGCGGCCGCGGCTGATGCGCTTGCCGAAACGGGTGACCTGGAGGGCATCGTGATCGACCTTCGCGGGAATCCGGGTGGGTTGCTTTCGGCAGCCATCGATGTCTGCGATCTGTTCCTCGATGACGGCGTGATCGTCCATACCCGGGGCCGGAGGGCCGCCGCTCCCGGCGAGGACGCGGCGATCGAGACGCGGCGGGCCGCTGCCGGTGCGAAACTCGCGGGCGTTCCCATGATGGTGCTCGTGGACGGCCTCACGGCCAGCGCTGCGGAAATCGTCGCCGCCTGCCTGCAGGACAGCGGGCGGGCCACGCTCGTGGGCAGCCGCACCTTCGGCAAGGGAACGGTGCAGTCGATCCTGCCGCTGTCCGACGACCGCGGGCTGCTCAAGCTCACCACCTCTGAATACCTCCGGCCCAGCCGGGCCAACATCCACCGCCGCGCTGGCGACGGCGACGACGACCCGTGGGGCGTCTCGCCCAATGCCGGCTACGAGATCACGCCCACGGCGGAATCAAACTCGCGGCTTGCCATCTGGCGGCGGAGCCGAGATGCCGCCGGTCCGGTGCCGGCAGATCGCATCTCCAGTGGCCTGCCCCGTGACGTCGATCCCGTCCTGGCCCGCGGTCTCGAGGGGCTGTCAGCCCGGGGCCCGATCGCCGGAGAGTCCGACCTCCGAAGCGAGAAAGAAACTTCCCGCAACGACGACGATCCCGCGGGCCCCGACGCGTGACCGCGCCAGCCGGAGGGCGTCGGCCGGCGATCCGCTCTCCTCGGCCTCCGGCAAGGCGGCCCGGCGGCAGGCGGCCCGGAGCCGCTCGAGCGATGCGGCCCGCGGATTCCGCAGGTAGCGGGTGATGACCACGTGGTCGAAGAGTCCGACCGCCACCGCGAGCATCGCCTCGATCTGCTTGTCACCGCTGGCCGCGAAGACCAGCGCCCGTGGAGCCCGCGTCGCCAGCACCGGACGGAGCGTCTCGATCAGCGACTCCATCGAGGCCACGTTGTGGGCTGCATCGACGATCACGAGGGGCCGCTCGGCCGTCGTCTCGATCCGGGCCGGCAGCGTTGCCCGGGCGAGCCCACGAGCAATCGCCGACTCGGTCACGGCCAGCCCGCGGGCGTCGAGCTGCCGGGCGGCAACGGCCGCGAGCGCGGCGTTGTCGGCCTGATGCCGGCCGGGCAGTGCGATGGCATAGCGGCGCGGAGCGGCTGCGGAGCCTGGCAGGACGAGATCGAACGTCGAACCGTGCAGCACGTCGCCCGGCGTGGCGGGGGCGGCCGCCCGCACCGAGAAGTCGAGGCCGAGTTGCACGAGCGGCGCGCGACGGCGGGTAGCCGTGTCGGCAATCACGCGACGGGCGACCGGCTGGACGGCGCCAGACACGATCGGGCAGCCCCGCTTGATGATGCCCGCCTTCTCGGCGGTGATGCTCGCGATCGTTCGGCCGAGCAGCCGCATGTGGTCGAGGCTGATGCTCGTGATCACGGTGACGAGAGGACGGGAGACGTTCGTCGCATCGAGCCTGCCGCCCAGGCCGGTCTCGAGGACGGCCACGTCGACCCGGGCGTCGGCGAAGTGCACCATGGCCGCGGCGGTCATCACCTCGAACCAGGTTGGCCCGCGGGCTGTGCGGCGGCGGGCGGCGAGGTCGAGGGCCTCGACCTCCGGGATCACCTTCTCAAATGCCGCCACCAGATCCGCGGCGGATATCTGTTCGCCATCGACTGCGATCCGCTCCTCCACGCCATGCACGTGCGGCGACATGTAGCGGCCGACGCGATGCCCCGACTCCTCGAGGATGGCCGCGAGCATCGCCACCGTGGAGCCCTTACCCTTCGTCCCGGCGACGTGCGCCACGCGATACGCGAGCTGCGGCTGGCCGAGCCGCTTGAGCAGCTGCCGCATGCCGGTAAGGCCGAAGGTGGTGCCGGAAGCCCTGGACAACGGCACCCGCTCGTAGTTGATCCGGCTGTCGAGCCAGGCGAGCACTCGATCGCGGTCCTTGGCGGAGCCACGGCGGTGCGACGGTCGCTTTCCCATCTTGCGCAGAGTGCCGAAGGAGGTGCCGGAAGACCGTCGGGCCGGAGGAACGAATAGACCAGAGAGTCTAGAGCGCATTCGACTTACGTGTATCGCCGGCTTGGTGAGCGAGGACGGGTAGGCGAAGGGGGTCGGCGAACGCTCGCGGAGCCTTGGGCGTATCCTCGCCCGGCGACGCGACTTTTGCCGCCCCCGAGCCGGCGAACCACGTCAGTCGAACGCGCTCTCGTCGGCCCCGATCTGAAGCCGGAGCAAAAACAGGCATTGACCGGTTGGGGCCATTATCTGACTCTCCGCCGTCCCCGCGGGGACCGGGCCCCGTGCGTTGCGGTGCGACACTGGTCGCGCGGCATGGCCCCCGTCGTCCGCTGCGAACCACGGCCATGCGTTTCCCAGCACTCTGCCGTTCTTATTGGGTCGTCGTTCGGCTTCTGCTGGTCGCGGCAGCGCTGACGACGCACACGTGGGGCGATGACGGCAGCCCGACGCTCGAACCCGACGCGCCGACCGCTGATGGTGGCCCTGGCGTCCTCGTGGCCCCGCCGATGTACATCGGTGATCCCGTCGATGGCGACACCTTCACCGCGATGCCGGTGGGGATCGGCGAGGGACTGGCAAAGCCGTGGCCGCGGTGGTTCGCCGGAGCCAACGGTCTGGTGATGACCCGCACGCTCCCGGCCGGCACGGCCACCATGCAGCCGCTCGGCGGCGTGAAACTCACCACCGGCGACGCTGGAGCCAACTGGCCCGGCGGGGTGGACCTCCATCTCGGCCGCTGGTTCGGCATGCGGCAGCAGCATGCGGTCGAACTCATCTACTGGGGCGTGTACACGATGGGCTCGTCGAGCCGCGTGACCTCGGCTGCCGGAGGGATCGACGCGATCCCGCAGGCACCTGGAGTGACCGTGGCAGGGCTGCCGGCAGCGACGTTCCTGACCGACGCCACCGCACAGGAGATCAGCCGCTCCGACGTCATCAACGACGTCGAGATCAACTGGGTCTACTCGCTCTGGGACCGCCCCGAGTTCCTGCCGCGCGAGCGGGCGGTGAACCTGATGTGGCTGGCCGGCTTTCGATTCTTCCAGGTGGGTGACGCGCTCTCGCTTCAGACCGGCACCGGCAACCCGGCCATCGGCGGCCTTGATTTCGACGTGGCCACCAACAACAACATCTACGGCGCCCAGGTCGGGGCGAAGTTTGACTGGAGGTTCCTCCCCAGCATCCGGCTGAACCTCCTCCCCAAGTTCATGATCGGCGGCAACTCGATCACCAACACCAGCGGGCTCGTGCGCACCAACGGCGCCTACGGCACGTTCACGGCCGATGGATCCCCCTCGACCGTGCACTCCACGCAGGGCGTCTTCTCCTGGCTGGGCTCCGTCGATACGTCACTGGCCTGGGATGTGACCGATCGCTGGAGCCTGTGCCTGGGATACCGCGTGGTCGGCGTCGGCAACATCGCCCAGGCCGACGACCAGTGGGTGACCTCCATCACCTCGCCGGCGTCGCTCTCAGGAATCACCGCCGGATCGAGCACCATCGTGCACGGTGGATTCGCCGGCTTCGAGGGGCGATACTAGGTCCACCATGAACAGCCCCCTTTCCCACCAGAGCCCTGCCGAACTCGCGGCAAAAAAGTGCGTTCCCTGCGAAGGGGGCGTGCCGAGGTATTCGGCCGCGGAAGCCGAGGCTCAGGTCGCCAGCCTGCCCGGCTGGCGGCTGACGCATGACGGCACTCGAATCCGCCGTGACTGGACCCTCCCCGACTTCCGGTCGGCGATCAAGATGCTCAACAACGTCGCGGCGTTGGCCGAGCGGGAGCGTCACCATCCCGACCTGCATCTGGAGGGCTACCGGCAGGCGTGGATCGAGATCTTCACTCACGCGATCGGTGGCCTGTCGGAAAACGACTTCATCCTGGCCGCGAAGATCGACGCGGTCACGCCCCCTGCCTGACCCTCCGGCACGCGAAGGCCGGAGCAAGCAAAGACCGGACCACGCGAGGGCCGGATGAACCCCCTTGGGATTCGGTTCAGTCGTCGAACGGACGGCGGGGCTTCGTGTCACGGGCGGCCGTTTCGGCGGGCTTGTCGCTGCCCGGCTTGATCGCATCGGCCGGCCGCGCCGCGGCCTCGCCCCCCTCGGGCACCTCCTGCCGTTCCCGCCACGGCTTGCCCGACTCATAACTGGCGAGTTCGTTGCGGAGTTGTTCCCGGACCTCGTCGGCCGTCCCCTCCGTCTCCACCGCCTGGCGGCTGTACTTCATCGCCGACTCGAAGTCACCCTTCTCGGCGTGGCCCGCCGCCAGCGTGCTCACGATGTGCGGCTCCTTCCACTCCGTTACCTCGCAGGCCTTCGTGGCCAGGGCGATCGCCCGGTCGGCATCCCTGATCGAGTCGTTGGGCGACGTCGCGAGGAGCCAGGCGAAGTTGTTGAGGATTCCGGTATCGTCGGGTTCGAGCTCGTGCGCTTTTTCGAGATCGGCGATGGCCGCGACGTGGTCGCCGATGGAGATTTCGGCGTCGCTGCGGCCGCGGCGGGCCACGAAGCTCGCCGGATCCGCCTCCAGCGCTTTCGTGAAGCGTCGAATCGCCTCCCGCGGCTGCTTCGCGGCCAGGTAGAGCATGCCGAGTTGGCTGAGTACGACGGGATCGTCCGGGTTTTTGGCCACGAGTTTGCGGAAACTGCGGATCGCCTCGGGGTAGTCCTCCCGCTCGGCCGCGATCAGTCCCTTGAGCTCCAGGGCCGCGGGCATTTCGGCATCCTGCTCGAGCACCGCCTCAACATCGGCCAGCGCCCGCTGCGTCTCACCCGCCTGCTGCAGGATCCGTGCTCGCAGCAGCCGGGCGGCATGGTCGCGGGGGGCGAGGTCGATCGCCCGGCCGATGTCGGCCAGCGCTCGTTCCCGCTGCCCCTGCACCGCATGCACCCGGGCCCGCTGCAGGAGCGGCCCCGGCGCCTCCGAATCGAGTTCGATGGCGCGGTCGAAGGCCGCGCGGGCGTCGTCGAGTTGCTCGCTCATCATGCAGGCCATGCCGAGCGCCTCCTGAAGCGAGGAGTCGTCGGGCTCCTCCGCCACGGCCACCTCGAGGTCGGCACGAGCCTTCTCATACTCGTCCTGCATCAACAGGTGCAGCCCACGGGCGCGTCGCACGTCGGCATCCCGTGGCGACAACTCGACCGCGGCGTCGTAGAAGCCGAGCTGTCTCCCGGGATCGTCGTCGACCGCCGCGAGCACCAGGTTGGCCTGGGCCCGTTGGAGCTGGTCGTCTCCCAGAAGTTCGAGGGCCTTCGTCGCGGCCGTCTTCGCCCGCTCACGGGTGCCCCCCGGCATCGCCTCGAGCCGGGCGATCATCAGGTGCGCCGTGCCCAAGCCGGGATCACGGGCCACCACCTCGTTGAGATCCCGCATGGCGAACGAGCGGACTCGCCGCCAGTTGGGATCGGGCTGGTCGGCGTCGACGACCGCCCCCACGAGCATCGAGGCCCTCTCGATCAGCGTGCCGGTGTAGAGGTCCTCGGCGAACTTGGTCGAGCCCTCATCGAGCCCCTTCGCCAGCGCCCGCTTGCAGAGGTCGAGCACCGTGCCGTAGTCGTCGATCTCGTTGATCTCGAGCTTTGCATTGATCGCGTCGTTGAGGAGTTCCTGCCCGTCCACGTCGGCAACCGGCGTGCTCGCCTCGTCGCCACGAGCCGCCACCGACAGCGACACAGCCACGCAGACGACCGCAGGCCACTGTCCCAACCGGCGGATGAATGTCATGGAAACGGCTCACTGCGAGGATAGGATCGGCCATCCGCGGCCGACGCCGGCCGGGATGCCAGGGGAATAGTATGCGTCGGCACCACCGATCGACGCCACCTCGGTGCTCAGGCGGCTTACAGCGGGGCGGGGAGATCGCGGCGGCTGAAGATCACGGCTCCGATCAGGTAGGCCACGATCCCGATCCCGAGCAGGATGCCGTCATACCAGGCAAGCATCCGCCAGGCCTCGGGCCCGCCGCCTACCAGTCGCTGCGGCTCGTAGGCGTTGAGCACCGAGAGATACCCCACCCAGCCGAGCACGCCGCTGAGGCGGCCGACGAGTTTTGTGAGAATCGCCGTCACGTACAGCCCGCACATGATCCCGATCGTCCGCCAGCGGTAGCTGTCGGCGGCCGACACGCAGGCCGAGATCCCCGCCATGCAGACCATCAGGCCAAACACGTTGGCGACGGCCGGCAGAAACCGCTCGGGCGCCACCTTGCCGGCCCACGGCCCCAGTGCCACCACCGTCCAGACCGATGCCAGCAGCACACCGCAGAGCAGCGCGGCCGCCGCCGTGGTGGCCAGAGCCTGCGTAAGGAATATGGCCGAGCGGCGCACCGGTGCGGCCAGCAGCATCTCCATGGTGCCCCGCTCCAACGGACCCGACACGGCATCGCTGCCGCGGGTGATGCCCCAGACCGTCGCCGCCAACACCACGACCGGATCGACGAAGGCCAGGGCCACCCTCCCGGCGTAGGTCGCCACCTCGGAGAACGGCACGCCGGAGAGTTTCTGCCAGTCGTCGGGGATCACCTTGAGCAGCACGTTTTGGAACGCCGGCATCTCGATCTGGGCCGAGAGCAGGATGTAGAGCCAGGGAAAGGCGGCCCAGAGCGCTGCCAGCGAGAGCAGCAGCACCCGTTGGTCGCCCCAGGTCTTGTTCCAGATCGCGCGGTTCCAAAACGGTCCGGTGCCGGCCGCCGATGTCGATCGCGTGTCGTCGTGGTCCATCAACTGAGCCTCGCTCTGGTGTGCCTCATGCGGATCGATGGAACCGATCGTAGACGGCCTGTAGCCCCACCGGCTCGACGCGGACCTCGGCCAGTGGCAGGGTCGCAAGCCAGCCCAGCAGCGGCGCCAGCGGTTCGTCCGTCTCCATCATCACGCGGCCGTCGCCCACGGCGGTCGCGTGCAACCGGCCGGCAAACTCGTCCGGCACGCCGGGGAAAACTCCCCGGAGATGCGCGTGAATGCGGTGGCCACGGCGGAGTGCCTCGATCGACTGCTCGTGAACCACGCGGCCGGCCCGCATGATCACCACCTGGCCACAGGTCTCCTCCACCTCCGAGAGGACGTGCGAGGAGAAGATCACGGTGCGGCCCGCGGCCCGGGCCTCGCGGACGAGATCGAGCACGACCGACCGCGCGGTGGGATCGAGGTTGGCCGTGGGCTCGTCGAGGATCACGAGCGGCACCTCGGTGGCCAGCACCACGGCGAGGGCCAGTTTCTGCCTCATGCCGGTACTCATCTGCGAGACCTTCCGAGAGCAGTCGAGGCCCAGCCGGTCTGCCACCGCCGTCGCCGTCTCGCGGCGGCACTCCCGCCGCAGGCCCGCGAAGAAGTCGAGCACGCCGGAGCCGTTCATCCGACGAAAGAGCCGGGCCTCGCCCGGGAGATAGGCCGTGCGGGCCCGCACCTCGAGCGATTGCGAGCCACAGTCGAACCCGGCCACGGTGGCGGAGCCCGACGTGGCCGCGAGGTAGCCGAGCAGGGTCCGCAGCAGCGTGGTCTTGCCGGCACCGTTGGGGCCGAGCAGTCCGAACACCTCCCCCTCGCGGACGTCGAGCGTGCAACCATCGAGCGCGGCGAAGTCGCCGTACCGCTTCGTCAGGGCCGTGGTGCGGACGATCATCGGCAAGCGCTCGGGAGGGA
>Ga0164294_10000725_pt1 | contig 31265 bp, 27 predicted proteins | sample GEODES005metaG_FD_111479 | JGI IMG/M metagenome (GOLD analysis project Ga0164294, IMG submission 111479) | Oligotrophic lake water microbial communities from Sparkling Lake, Wisconsin, USA - GEODES005 metaG | ecosystem: Environmental > Aquatic > Freshwater > Lake | place: USA: Sparkling Lake...
GCATATCAACCAAGTATTGAAAACGTGATTGAATTAGTAATAAGCCCTATGCAGTAAGCTTTAGGCATAAAAACAAACGCTTAAAGCCTAGTGCTTAAAGCATAAAGCAAACAGAAAATGATAAAAAACGATTTATTCCTACGTGCCTTAAACAACGAAAAAGTAGAACGTCCACCCGTTTGGATGATGCGTCAAGCCGGAAGATATTTACCAGAATTTAGAGCTTTGCGCGACAAATACGATTTCTTTACACGTTGTGAAACACCAGAATTAGCAGCTGAAATCACCGTGCAACCAATTCGTATTGTAAAACCAGATGCGGCGATTTTGTTTTCCGATATTTTGGTCGTGCCAAGAGCGATGGGAATTCACGTGGAATTGAAAGATAATTTAGGGCCGATAATTCCCAATCCTATTCGTACTTCACAAGATGTAGAAAAAGTATTTGTTCCAGATGTGAACGAAACGTTGGGATATGTTTTTGACGCCATCAAATTGACCAAACAAATGCTAAACGACGAAGTGCCATTAATTGGTTTTGCTGGTTCACCTTGGACCATTTTTTGTTATGCTGTAGAAGGAAAAGGTTCTAAAAGTTTTGATACCGCCAAAGGATTTTGTTTTTCCAATCCAGTGGCTGCCCATACTTTATTACAAAAAATCACCGATACCACCATTCTATATTTGAAAGAAAAAGTAAAAGCAGGTTGTAATGCCATTCAGATTTTTGATTCTTGGGGCGGCATGTTGTCTCGAGTAGATTACCAAGAATTTTCTTGGCAGTACATCAACCAAATTGTAGAGGCATTAGCAGACGATACCAAAGTAATTGTTTTCGGAAAAGGATGTTGGTTTGCTTTAAACGATATGGCAAAATCAAAAGCATCGGCTTTAGGAGTAGATTGGACCTGTTCACCAAGAAATGCAAGATATTTATCTGGTGGAAAAATTACCTTACAAGGAAATTTTGATCCGTCACGATTGCTTTCGCCAATTCCTGTCATCAAAAAAATGGTACACGAAATGATTAACGAATTTGGAAAGGACAATTACATCGTTAATTTAGGTCACGGCATTTTACCCAATATCCCTGTGGATCATGCGAAAGCATTTGTGGAAGCAGTTAAAGAATACAATAAATAAGCTGACAGCTGACAGCTTTTAGCCAATTGCTTTTTAAATGAAAAACAAATTTTACCAATACATCCAAAACCTACAAGATCAAATCTGTAAAGGTTTAGAAGACATTGATGGTGTTGCCCAATTCCGTGAAGATTTTTGGGACAGATCGGAAGGTGGTGGTGGAAGAACGCGTGTGATAGAAAATGGTTCCGTATTTGAAAAAGGCGGCGTCAACATTTCAGCCGTTCACGGTAAATTACCGGATTCGATGCAAAAGTTATTCAACGTAGGCGAAGCTGATTTTTTTGCTTGCGGATTGAGTTTGGTTTTGCATCCAAAAAATCCAATGGTACCAACGGTTCACGCGAATTGGCGCTATTTTGAGATGTACGATGAGAAGGGTAATGTAATCAATAGTTGGTTTGGTGGCGGACAAGATTTAACGCCTTATTATTTGTTTGAAGAAGATGCGATACATTTTCATCAAACGTGTAAAACGGCTTGCGACAAACATGATTCCGCCTTTTATCCGAAATATAAAAAACAATGTGACGACTATTTTTGGAACGCACACCGCAACGAAGCGCGAGGCATTGGCGGATTATTTTTTGATTATTGTAAAGCAACCGAAGAACAATCGATGGAAGATTGGTTCCGTTTTGTATCCGAAGTGGGAAATAGTTTTCTGGAAGCCTATGTTCCAATTGTCGAAAAAAGAAAAAATTTGTCTTATACTCCAGAACAAAGAACGTGGCAAGAAATTCGCCGTGGTCGTTATGTTGAGTTCAATTTGGTTCACGATAAAGGCACGTTATTTGGTTTAAAAACCAACGGAAGAATAGAAAGTATTTTGATGAGTTTACCACCACATGTACAATGGCGTTATGACCATCATCCCGTGTCGGGAAGTGAAGAAGAAAAAATAATAAAAGTATTAGAAAAACCTGTTGACTGGGTTTAACTATCCATTGTCAATTATAAATTATCCATTACTATGTTTCCATTACAAAGAGGTAGAAGATTACGAGTAAACGAAAGCATTCGTTCATTAGTTAGAGAAACCACATTAAGTCCGGCCGATTTTATGTTCCCCATGTTCATTGCAGCGGGAGAAAATGTGCAAGTTGAAATTCCATCGATGCCTGGGATTTTTCGTCGTTCGATAGATTTAACGGTGAAAGAAGTAAAAGAAATCTATGAGTTGGGAATTCGCGCCGTAAACATTTACGTAAAAGTAGACGAATCATTAAAAGACAACACTGGGAAAGAAGCTTGGAATCCAAATGGATTGATACAACAAGCCATTCGTGCCATCAAAGTGGCTTGTCCAGAGATGATTGTGATGCCTGATGTGGCTTTGGATCCGTATTCAATATATGGTCACGACGGAATTATTGAAAAAGGCGATGTGGCGAATGATGCAACCAACGAAGCGTTGGTAAAAATGGCCGTTTCGCTTGCGCAAGCGGGAGCCGATTTTGTAGCGCCAAGCGACATGATGGACGGACGCGTATTGCGTTTGCGCCAAGGGTTGGATGCGGCTGGTTTTCAAAATGTGGGGATTATGAGTTATTCTGCTAAATATGCTTCGGCCTTTTATGGGCCGTTCCGCGATGCCTTGGATAGCGCGCCTAGAGAAGCTGATGTTGCCGTTCCGAAGGATAAAAAAACGTACCAAATGGATTATGCCAATCGTATCGAAGCCATCAAAGAAGCGCTTTGGGATGTAGAAGAAGGTGCCGATATGGTCATGGTAAAACCAGGAATTGCCTATTTAGATATTGTTCGCGAAGTAAAAAATGCGGTGAATGTGCCTGTAACGGTTTTTCACGTGTCGGGAGAATACGCCATGATTAAGGCCGCAGCGGAAAGAGGTTGGCTTGACCACGACAAAATTATGATGGAACAATTAATGTGCATCAAACGCGCTGGAGCTAGTTTAATTTCAACCTATTTTGCCAAAGAAGCAGCAATTTTATTAAAAAAACAATAAACTAGTTATGAAAGTGTATTTCAAATTTCTTCTGTTTGTATCTTTTGTTTTAAATCTTATTAGTTGTGGTAAAAAAGCAGAAACGGATGCTATGGGGAATCCTATTGAACAAACAGAAACTTCAGCAAACCAAACACCTAAAGCGTTAGGAAAAGAAATTTTTGAAGAAAAAGGAATGTGTGCCACATGTCATAAAGCAGATGTAGCAACTTCAGGACCAAGCATTAAAGACATTTCTAAAATATATACAGACAAAAAAGCAAGTATTTCCTTATTCTTACAAGGTGAAACAGATCCTATTGTTGATCCTTCGCAATATGAAATTATGAAAGCCAATCTCGAAATTACAAAAACCATGACGAATGAAGAAGTGCAAGCTTTAGAAGCATATATGTTAAGTATCAAATAAAAAAGCTCAAAACTATGTTTTGAGCTTTTTTGTGCGGGTAAAAGGACTCGAACCTTCACACCTTGCGGCACCAGATCCTAAGTCTGGCGTGTCTACCAATTTCACCATACCCGCGATAATTGGAGTGCAAATATATAAACTAAGTTTTCTTTTAGCAAATTAATTTTCTCTTTTTATTTTTTATACATTTCTGTAAAATATTTATAAAATAACGGAATAGTTTCAATTCCTTTCATGTAGTTGAAAATTCCGTAGTGTTCATTTGGTGAGTGAATGGCATCGCTATCTAAACCAAATCCCATTAAAATCGTTTTGCTTTTCAATTCTTTTTCAAACAAAGCCACAATTGGAATACTTCCACCAGAACGAACAGGAATAGCCGAAACACCAAAGGATTCTGTGTAGGCTTTATTTGCTGCTTGATAGCCAATACTGTCAATTGGAGTTACGTAACCTTGTCCGCCATGATGAGGTGTTACCTTAACTGTTACGGCACTTGGCGCAATACTTTCAAAGTGTTTTTTAAATAATTCTGTTATGTTTTCCCAATCTTGATTTGGAACCAATCGCATAGAAATTTTCGCAAATGCTTTACTTGCAATTACGGTTTTTGCTCCTTCACCAATGTAGCCACCCCAAATTCCGTTTACATCTAAAGTTGGACGAATAGAATTTCTCTCGTTAGTTGTATAGCCAGATTCACCATAGGTATCTGCAATATTTAATGCTTTTTTATACGCCTCTTCAGAATACGGTCTTTTTGCCATTTCGGCTCTTTCTTCTAACGCTAATTCTTCCACACCATCATAAAAACCGGGAATTGTAATATGATTATTTTCATCGTGTAACGAAGCAATCATTTTGGTTAATATATTTATAGGGTTGGCTACTGCACCACCATATAAACCAGAATGCAAATCTCTATTTGGACCCGTTACTTCTACTTCCACATAACTTAAGCCACGTAATCCAGTTGTAATTGAAGGCTGCGTGTTTGAAATCATTCCAGTGTCTGAAATTAAAATCACATCACAAGATAATTTTTCTTGGTTGCGTTCCACAAACCAACTTAAACTTTTAGAACCCACTTCTTCTTCACCTTCAATCATGAATTTTACGTTACAAGGCAAGTTGTTATTTGCAATCATGTATTCAAAAGCTTTCACGTGCATGTACATTTGACCTTTGTCGTCACAAGCGCCACGAGCAAAAATGGCGCCTTCCGGATGAATTTCTGTAACTTTAATTACAGGTTCAAATGGAGGAGACGTCCACAATTCAATTGGGTCTGCGGGTTGTACATCATAATGTCCATAAACTAAAACAGTAGGAAGATTTGGATTGATTATTTTATGTCCGTAAACAATTGGATAGCCTGGTGTTTCGCACATTTCAACTACATCACAACCTGCTTTTTCCAAACTAGATTTTACAGATTCGGCAGTATTAATTACATCTTGAGCATAGGAGCTATCTGCACTAACAGAAGGCATTTTTAGTAATTCTATTAATTCTTTAATAAATCGTTCTTTGTTTTCCTGAACGTATTGTTTTATATTTTCCATGATTGTTTTTTATAAAGTTCAAATATACGAATTCAATATCAATGTCAAAATTCAATGGTAAAAACAATTTCAAAATTCAATGTTAATATTAATTTCAAAATAGTTTAGAACACAGATTAGATAAATTTTTAAGATTTCTAAAATTTATCTAATCTGTGTTCTAAAAAATTCATTAAAACACTGATTTAAAAATAATTAAACATAAAACATTGAAATTTAATAATTATTATTATCTTTGCACCCTTAATTAACCGAGGTCGAGTACCTCAAATTTAATCACAAGATTATGCCAGTAAGAATTAGATTACAAAGACATGGTAAAAAAGGGAAACCTTTTTTCTGGATCGTAGCGGCAGATGCCCGCTCAAAAAGAGATGGTAAATACCTAGAAAAAATAGGGACGTACAATCCAAACACAAACCCTGCAACTATTGATTTAAATATTGATAGTGCTGTTCAATGGTTACACAATGGTGCCCAACCAACTGACACGGCTAAAGCAATTTTATCTTATAAAGGTGCTTTATTGAAACATCATTTAGATGGTGGCGTTAGAAAAGGTGCTTTAACTCAAGAACAAGCAGATGCTAAATTAGCAACTTGGTTAGATGAAAAAGCTGGAAAAGTTGATGCTAAAAAAGATGGGTTAAGCAAAGCGCAAGCAGATGCTAAAGCTAAAGCTTTTAAAGCAGAACAAGCTGCAAACGAAAAACGTATCGCCGCTATTGCTGATGCTGCAAAAGTAGAAGAAGTAGTTGAAGCTGCTGCTGAAGTAACTGAAGAAGTTGCAGAAGAAGTAGTTGAAGTTGAAGCTGCTGCTGAGGTGACTGAAGAAGTTGCTGTTGAAGAAGTAGTTGAAACTGTTGCTGAGGTGACTGAAGAAGTTGCTGTTGAAGAAGTAGTTGAAGCTGAAGCTGCTGCTGAGGTGACTGAAGAAGTTGCTGTTGAAGAAGTAGTTGAAGCTGTTGCAGAAGAAACTACAGAAGCGCCTGCTGCTGAAGAAAACAACGAAGAAAAAGAAGCTTAATATATACTGCGATAATGCGTAAAGATGAATGTTTCTATTTAGGCAAAATCGCTAAAAAATTTAGTTTCAAAGGGGAAGTACTTATCTTTTTAGATACAGACGAACCTGAACTTTATCAAAATTTGGAATCAGTTTTTATTGAATACAATAAAAATCTGGTTCCATTTTTTATTGATAAATCATCCATTCATAGAGATAAATTTTTACGCGTTAAATTTGAAGAAGTTGATACGGAACTAGAAGCCGACAACATGAAAAATTTAGAAGTATATTTGCCTCTAACAATGTTACCAAAACTAGAAGGGACCAAATTTTATTTTCACGAAATTATAGGTTTTAAAGTTACAGATCAACGTTTAGGCGATATTGGAACTGTTCATGCCATTTTGGATAATGCTGCACAACCTATTTTTGAAATTTTCAAGGAACAAAAACAAGTTTTAGTGCCTATGATTGATTCTTTTATTATTGAAGTCAATAGAAAAGAAAAAGAATTGGTTTTAAACACACCAATCGGCTTAGTGGATTTGTATTTGGAGTAGCAAAAAACTTCAACATTCGTTACTCAATATTCATAATTAATTTATGATTTTTTCATTCAAACAATTCTCTATTCAACAAGAAAAATCTGCCATGAAAGTGGGAACAGATGCTGTTTTGTTGGGAGCTTGGACACCACTAATTAACCATCCCTACAACCTACTTGATATTGGCGCGGGTACAGGAATAATTTCGCTTATGTTAGCACAAAGAAGTTATGCCGAACAAATTGATGCAATTGAAATTGAAGAAAATGCCTACGAAGAATGTGTAGCTAATTTTGAAAATTCGCCTTGGGCAGACCGATTATTTTGCTATCATGCAGGTTTAGATGAATTTGTTGCTGAATTAGATGAAATTGAAGAAGAATATGACATCATTGTTTCCAATCCGCCATTTTATTCTGAAGATTATAAAACAGACAATACATCACGAGATTTAGCTCGTTTTACAGATGCATTACCTTTTGATGAATTAATAGAAGCGGCCTATTTGTTATTGTCAGAAAACGGAATATTTTCTGTGATTATTCCTTATTCGGTAGAAGAAAATTTTATCGCTTTAGCAAAACAATCGTTATTATTTCCTTTAAAAATTACTCGAGTAAAAGGTACGCCAACCTCAGAAATTAAAAGAAGTTTATTGGCATTTACTCGCATAGAACAAATTCCAGCTATTGATGAATTAGTTATAGAAACGGCGCGTCATCAATACACTCCAGAATACATTGAACTTACCAAAGATTTTTATTTGAAAATGTAAGTTTTAACTTTTGTTTTCTAATAAATTTAACAATTCAATTTACTTTTGTTAAAAAATAATTACTTTTGTAACTCAAAATGATTTTAAAAAATATTCATATATGAAACCAGATTTATTTCAATCACCTGATTATTATTTGTTAGACGATTTATTATCAGAAGAGCACAAATTAGTTCGTGATGCAGCAAGAGCATGGGTAAAAAAAGAGGTTTCTCCAATTATTGAAGACTATGCGCAACGTGCTGAATTTCCAAAACAAATTGTAAAAGGACTTGGAGAAATTGGTGGTTTTGGACCTTACATTCCAGTGGAATATGGAGGTGCAGGATTAGACCAAATTTCTTATGGTTTAATTATGCAAGAAATTGAAAGAGGCGATTCTGGTGTACGTTCTACTTCTTCTGTACAATCTTCATTAGTAATGTATCCTATTTGGAAATACGGTAACGAAGCACAACGAATGAAATATTTACCAAAATTAGCAACCGGTGAGTTTATTGGTTGTTTTGGTTTAACAGAACCTGATCACGGTTCAAATCCGGGTGGGATGACATCTAATTTTAAAGATATGGGCGACCATTATCTTTTAAATGGTGCTAAAATGTGGATTTCAAATGCACCTTTTGCAGACATTGCTGTAGTTTGGGCTAAAAATGAAGAAGGAAGAATTCACGGATTAATTGTAGAAAGAGGTATGGAAGGGTTTACCACTCCTGAAACACATAATAAATGGTCGTTACGGGCTTCTGCAACTGGGGAACTTATTTTTGACAATGTTAAAGTACCAAAAGAAAATTTATTACCAAATAAATCTGGACTTGGAGCACCGCTAGGATGTTTAGATTCGGCTCGTTATGGAATTGCTTGGGGCGCCATTGGTGCTGCTATGGATTGTTACGATACGGCTTTGCGTTACTCTAAAGAACGTATTCAGTTTGACAAACCTATTGGTGCGACGCAATTACAGCAAAAGAAATTAGCTGAAATGATTACTGAAATCACAAAAGCGCAATTATTAACTTGGCGTTTAGGTGTACTAAAAAATGAAGGAAGAGCTACAACTGCTCAAATTTCTATGGCGAAAAGAAATAATGTAGACATGGCTTTAACTATTGCTCGTGATGCCCGTCAAATGTTAGGTGGAATGGGAATTACTGGTGAATATTCAATTATGCGTCATATGATGAATTTAGAATCGGTTGTTACTTACGAAGGAACGCATGACATTCATTTGTTGATAACAGGAATGGATGTAACTGGTTTTCCTGCTTTCAAATAATTATTGATTAAACAATAAATAAAATTGATATAAAATGCTTCTCTATTTGGAGAAGCATTTTTACTTTTGTGCTACTATTATAAATATAAAAAACATCCGGGATGAACACGAATATTATAAGTACCAAAATTGAACCATTAAGACAAGAATTATTACATCATTCTTTGTACTCAAAAATTCAAACAATTGAAGATTTACATGTCTTTCTAACGCACCATGTTTATGCCGTTTGGGATTTTATGTCGTTGTTAAAAGGATTGCAAATTCATTTAACTTCTGTTTCTATACCTTGGACCGCTTCTCCAAATCCTGAATTACGTTACTTAATTAATGAAATTGTGGTAGCAGAGGAATCAGATTTGACTTTAGATGGAACACGTCAAAGTCATTTTGAAATGTATTTAGATGCTATGAAAGAATGCGGCGCTACTACACAACCCGTTTTAGATTTTTTAGAACAAGTAGCAACTACTAAAAATGTTTTTGTGGCGATAAAAAATGCTAAGTTACCAGAAGAAGTTAAAGACTTTTTACATTTTTCATTTACTGTAATTGAAACAGGGCAACCTCATAAAATAGCGTCTGCCTTTACGTTTGGTCGTGAAGATTTAATTCCGAATATGTTTACCGAGATCGTGAAACGTTTTCAGGAAAATTTACCAGAAACTAATTTATCTAAATTAATTTATTACTTTGAAAGACACATTGAATTGGACGCAGACGAACACGGTCCCATGGCTATGAAAATGATAGATTACTTGTGTGGTGATGATATTAAAAAATGGCAAGATGTAGAACAAGTTGCCCTAGAAGCATTAGAAAAAAGAATTGGGTTATGGAATGCTATTGAACATTTAGTTGTTCCAGAATTAGTTTAATTCATGTTATATAAAAAAAGGTGTCTATTTAGACACCTTTTTTATTTGTAATTTTATTTCTTATTCCTTAATCAATTTCTTACTTACAGAAATTGAATCAGAATTTGTAATTTTTACAATATAAATTCCTTTAGCTAGGTTAGAAATATTTATTTCTTTGTTTGCCATACAATTATTTTCAGTTTGAATTAGTTGGCCTGTTAAAGAAAAAATTTCTACTTTTTTAGCATCTACTGAAATTTGAAAAGCATTCTTGGTAGGATTTGGATATAGTTCTACTTTAGAAATTGCTTCAAAACTATCATTAGCTAATGCTGCAGAAACTTGATTTCCAAAAATTCGGTATTCTCCTGGACCTAATGTAATTTGCATATTTGTTGCAGTTACATTTGTAGTTGTGTTATCCATTAAATTATACCAAGTTCCTGTATAAGGAAAATCCGCTGTAATACTTTGTGCTGCTACGGAATAGTTAGCTAAAATAACTACGTTTTTTAATTGCGAAGCAGGTAAGGCATTGTCATAGATATAAATTCTTTGTTTGATGTTGCTCCCATTTATACTAATAGCATAATCACCGTTAAAAACAGGATCATTTTTTTTCATTTTTATGAATTTAGCATAATCGGAATAAATGGAGCTTCTTGGTGAAGTAGTTAGCCAGTTTTCCACCCATTGTGGCTGTTGTTTTGTTAAATGAAAGAATTACCAGCGTTTTAAAAGCCAAAAAATATAAAACCTATAGCTGCTTTTTTCTCTGTTTTCTTCATAAAAACAAAGAAACAAAAAAAATCCCAAACTCTTTTGAATTTGGGATTTAGTATTTTGGCAAACCTGTCAGGTTTCAAAAACCTGACAGGTTTAAACATATAGTTAATTTTATAACTCCAACGCTTTTTTAGGATTGTTATCCATTAAAAATTCCATTGGGTTTTCTAATGCTTCTTTTACGGCTACTAAGAAACCTACAGATTCTCTACCGTCAATAATTCTGTGGTCATAAGATAAGGCTACATACATCATGGGGTGAATTTCCACTTTACCATTTACGGCAATTGGACGCTCAATAATGTTGTGCATTCCTAAAATTCCAGATTGAGGTGGATTGATAATTGGCGTAGACAACATACTTCCGAAAACACCACCGTTTGTAATTGTGAAGGTTCCACCTGTCATATCATCAACCGTAATTTGTCCGTCTCTTGCACGTAAAGCCAAACGCTTGATTTCTGCTTCAACACCACGGAACGTTAATAATTCTGCATTTCTAACAACAGGAACCATTAAACCTTTTGGTCCAGAAACTGCAATTGAAATATCTGCAAAATCAAAAGCCACTTTATGGTCACCATCCATCATCGAATTTACATCTGGGTACAATTGCAAGGCTCTTGTAACCGCTTTAGTAAAGAACGACATATAACCTAATCCAAGACCATTGTGTTTCGCCTTAAATTCGTCTTTATATTGGTTTCTGATGGTATTAATTGGCGTCATGTTTACTTCGTTAAAAGTAGTTAACATCGCTGTTTCGTTTTTAGCGGCTACTAAACGTTCTGCTACTTTTCTTCGAAGCATAGAAAGTTTTACTCTTTCCGTTCCACGAGAACCTCCGGTTGGTGTTCCCATTGCTGGAACTGCGTTGGCGGCGTCTTCAGTAGTAATTCTTCCGCCTTTTCCTGTTCCAACGATGTCAGAAGGACTGATGTTTTTTTCGTCTAATATTTTTTTAGCTGCTGGAGATGGTGCTCCTGTAGCATATGTTTTTTCTGCAACTGGTGCTGCTTTTACTTCTTCTTTTTTTACTTCTGGTGCTTTTTCAACAGCAGGCGCAGGTGTTGCTCCGTCTGGTTTAGCAGCAGCTGTATCAATATTGCAAACTACTTGCCCTACAGCTACAGCGTCACCTTCTTCGGCTTTAAGCGTAATAATTCCGCTAGCTTCTGCAGGTAATTCTAACGTAGCTTTATCTGAATCTACTTCAGCAATAGCTTGATCTTTTTCAACGTAATCTCCGTCTTTTACTAACCAAGTTGCAATTTCAACTTCGGTAATAGATTCTCCCGGTGATGGGACTTTCATTTCTAAAATCATATTCTTTCGTTTTAAGTTTTAGGTTAAAATGCTTCCTAAAATTATATTAATGTGTTGTATCTGTTATTGAAATAAATTTTTATCAAAAACCATAGCAATTGCGTTGGCTTGACGTTTTTTAGAACGTTCGTAACTTCCTGCAGCTGGTGCACTATATGCTTTTGGTGAGGCTAAACGTAATTTTACTAAATCGAAATTCATTAATAAATATCCGTAAGCACCCATATTTTTTGGTTCTTCTTGTGCCCAAACATAATCATCTACATTTGGATACGAATCGATAATCGCTTTAATTTGGTCTGTTGCTAATGGGAATAGTTGTTCAAAACGAATTACGGCTACATCCTTTCTTCCTAATTCTTCTCGTTTGGCAATAATATCGTAATATACTTTTCCTGTACAGAATACTAATGACTTGATTGCCTTTTTATCTGATACATTTGGGTCGTCTAGTATTTCTTGAAATTGTCCGTTTGCTAATTCTTCTGCTGAAGAAATAGCTAATGGATGACGCAATAAACTTTTCGGAGAAAATACAATTAACGGTTTACGAAATTTCGTTTTCATTTGCCTTCTCATCAAGTGGAAGAAATTGGCTGGTGTGGTGACGTCTGCAACGTACATATTGTGTTTGGCACACATTTGTAAATAACGTTCCATACGAGCAGAAGAGTGTTCTGCACCTTGATTTTCATATCCATGAGGCAATAAGAAAACCAATCCGTTTTGGTTGTTCCATTTGTCTTCTCCCGCAGAAATGTATTGGTCAATCATAATTTGCGCTCCGTTAGAGAAATCTCCAAATTGTGCTTCCCAGATGGTTAAGGTGTTTGGAGAGGCTAATGCGTAACCATATTCAAAACCAACTACACCATATTCTGAAAGGTGCGAATTGTAGATGTAAAAGTTTCCTTTTTTATTGTTGATGTCGTTTAATAAAACCACTTCTTCTTCCGATTCTTCTACTTTAATTACGGCATGACGGTGCGAGAAGGTTCCTCTTTCCACATCTTGTCCAGAAATACGAACATCGTATCCTTCAGTAATTAAAGTACCATAGGCCAATAATTCTCCCATTGCCCAATCTAATTGGTCTTTTTCGAAGAACATGGCTTTTCTGTCGCTAACTAATTTCGTGATTTTGCTAATGAATTTTTTATCTTTTGGAAGTTCTGTAATAGTAGAAGCAATAGCAGTTAACTGCTTTTTATCAAATTTTGTATCAAATTTTGAAAGCATCACATCATCTGAAACTTGTTCAAAACCGTTCCATTCATTTTGCATAAATGGGGTAATTACAGTTAAACTTTTCTTACGGGATTCTTCTAAATTTTCATCAAGATTTGCTTTGTATGTTTCTTCTAACGTTTTAACATATGAGCTATCAATAACACCTTCAGTTATAAGTTTTTCCGCATAAATATCACGAGGATTTTTATGTTTTGCAATGGCTTTGTATAATTTCGGTTGTGTAAATCGAGGTTCGTCACCTTCGTTATGGCCGTATTTTCTATATCCTAATAAATCGATAAATACATCGCTTCCAAATTCCATTCTATAATCTAAAGCAAACAACATGGCATGTACCACAGCTTCTGCGTCATCTGCATTAACGTGTAATACTGGTGATAAGGTTACTTTTGCAATATCTGTACAATATGTGGAGGAACGAGCATCTAAATAATTTGTAGTAAAACCAACTTGGTTATTAATCACTAAGTGAATCGTTCCACCTGTTTTATAACCGTCTAATTTTGCCATTTGTATAATTTCATACACAATACCTTGCCCGGCTACAGCAGCATCACCGTGAACGGCAATAGGTAAAACTTTTGAAAAATCATCTGAAAAATAACGGTCTTGTTTGGCTCTTGTAATTCCTTCTATAACCGCACCAACGGTTTCTAAGTGAGATGGATTTGGCGCTAAATTTAAGTTTATTTTTTTTCCTGAATCTGTAACTCGGTTTGATGTTAATCCTAAGTGGTATTTTACATCCCCATCAAAATACATATCATCATCATAATCTTTTCCGTCAAATTCTGAGAAAATATTTTGTGTGTTTTTACCAAAAATATTTGCCAAAACATTTAAACGACCACGGTGTGCCATTCCCATTACAAATTGTTCTACACCTTTTTCTGCAGCGGCTTCAATAAGCGCGTCTAATGCAGGAATAGCCGCTTCACAACCTTCTAATGAAAATCGTTTTTGACCTACGTATTTTGTGTGTAAGAAGGTTTCAAACGAAACGGCTTCATTTAACTTTTTTAATATATTTTTCTTAATATCACCTGAAAAATTAGGTTGATTGTCGTTGATATCTAATCTGTTTTTTATCCAATCCTGTACTTTAGGCTCTCTAATGTACATAAATTCTACACCAATAGACGAACAATAAACACTTTCTAAATGCTTAATAATATCAGCTAACGTGCTAGGTTTCATGTTAACTATTTTGGCAGCATCAAAAACGGTTGCTAAATCCGCTTGAGACAATCCAAAATTTTCTATAGCCAAAGTTGGTGAAAACACCCTTCTTTCTCTAACTGGATTTGTTTTGGTAAATAAATGTCCTCTGGTTCGGTATCCGTCAATTAGTTTTAAAACATTAAATTCTTTTTGAAGTTGTTCAGAATTACCACCAGAAACAACTTCGTTTGCAGTATATGCAATTTGCTCACCTGGATTAGAAAATTCATTAGCAAAATCGAAACCTTGGAAAAAACTTCTCCAACTTGGTTCTACACTGTCTGGATTTTGTAAATATTGATCGTATAAATCTGCAAAAAATGCAGTATGTGCTGCGTTTAAAAAGGAAAACCTATCCATAATTCTGTCTTAATGACGATTTGGTTAAAAAATTTTATGCAAAAGTATAAACTTTTATGCTAAATGTTCAAAGAAATTTATACTTTTATATTCAAATTAACAAATAAGTAATAAATAGAATGAAAATAAAGAGAAAGTTACTAAATACATTTTTTTATACTTTAATTTTTCTAAATTCTTCAGACTTGTTTTCTCAGCAAGACAGTATTCCTAAAACAAAATCTATTTTTTGGCAAAAAGTCCAATTTGGCGGCGGCTTAGGTTTAGCTTTTGGGAATGGTTATTCAAATTTTTCTTTATCGCCAACTGGTTATTATCATTTAAATAAAACAGTAAGCGTTGGTGTAGGAATTTCAGGAAGTTATGTCGCTCAAGAATCAAACCCATCAAATTACAATGCATTGGGTTATAAATCAACTGTTTTTGGAGGAAGTCTTATTGGTTTATTTCATCCAATTGAAAACATTCAACTTTCTACAGAAATTGAACAATTACGTGTAAATAGAAAATTTAATGGAGTGAATACTAGCAACGATTCTTTTTGGAATACAGCTGTTTTTATTGGTGTTGGTTATCGCTCTCAAAATGTAACTTTTGGTGTAAAGTACAATTTATTATATGCAAATCAAAACAATGTATATGCGCAAGATTGGCTCCCTTTTGTTCGAGTAATGTTTTAAATGTAATTATATCTTAACACTACATCTAATAGAATTTCTTAGTTTTACCAAAAAAAATTATGCGATACATTCTCTCCTTTTTATTGTTTTCAGCCACCTTATTTTCACAAAATAGTTTACAATCCGGACCTATGGTTGGTTATTGCGAAATGAAAGAAGCAATGATTTGGCTTCAAACGGAAAAGCCATCGACTGTTTATATTTCCTATTATGCCTTAGATAACGTTACAGAAGTTTTCAAAAGTGAAAAGTATAACACTACTAACGACAATGCATTTACTTGTCATGTAGTTTTAGATAAGTTGCAGCCAGGAAAAAAATATAATTATGATATTTATTTGAATAACAAAAAGATATACTTGCCTCACGAAACATCTTTTTCTTCAAAAAAATTATGGCAATTTAGAGAAAAAGCACCTGATTTTACTATTGCTTTAGGAAGTTGCTCTTATATAAGTGAAGAGGCTTTAGACAGGCCCGGAAAACCATATGGTTCTAATTATTCCATTTTTGAAAGTATTGCTAAGAAAAATCCAGATATTATGATTTGGGGTGGCGATAATATTTACCTTCGAGAAGCAGATTGGGATAGTAAAACTGGAATTCAACATCGTTACACCTATTCAAGAAAAATAAAAGAAATGCAACCGCTTTTAGCTAAAACTCAGAATTTTGCCATTTGGGACGATCATGATTTTGGGCCAAACGATGGTGATAGAGGTTTTTATAACAAAAATTTAACCCAACAAGCGTTTAAAGATTTTTGGGCAAATAAATCATATGGAATGAATTCCAATCAAAACGAAGGTATTTATTCCTGTTTTAATTGGGGCGATGCGGAAGTTTTCCTGTTAGACAATCGTTTTTTTAGATCCCCAAATGATAGATTAACCGGTGAAAAAGTACTTTTAGGAGCTTCTCAAATACAATGGCTAATTGACGCGTTGGTAACTTCAAAAGCCAGTTTTAAAATTATTGTAATTGGGGGCCAAGTTTTATCTTCGGCTGCAGTTTATGAAAATTATGAAAATTATAAAACAGAAAAAGAAGCGTTGTTAACTGAAATAACAGCAAATAAAATTAAAGGTGTAACTTTTATTTCTGGCGACAGACATTTTACAGAATTATCAATGTTACAGCGAACAAATGCTTATTCTTTATATGATTGGACGGTTTCGCCATTAACTTCTGGTTTCGGAAATATTGAAAAAATTGCCAAGGAAGAAAATAAAAACAGATTAGAAGGAAGTCTATTTGCACAACACGTTTTTGGGACTTTATCATTTTCTGGTGAAAAAGATACCCGTCAAATGAAATTAACATTATTTGATAAAGAAGGAAAAGAATTGTGGAATAAAGTAATTTTAAAGAAAGACTTAGAATAAATTAATATTTGCTTCTAAACCATACTTTTTGCCATTCGCGTTTTAAAATTAAAAACGTCACGTCTTCGGATAATTTAAAAACATCTGAACCGTCCAATTTTTTAATCTGATCTTCGGAAACATCAATAATGTATAGTAAATTTAAGTATTCTGCAAATTTATTATTGATTAATTTTATTATTTTATCCTGAATTAATAGTTTTAATTCAAATGGGAAAATATCCAACGGAATATCAATATTTTCATTTGCTAACCCAAAATCTTTATTGGTTTGCTCAATTAATTTGAAATATAAATCTTGTTTTTCAGCTTCTTCAATTAATGAATCGATGGATGTTGGTGGTAAATACATATTCAATGTCAATTACAATTTTCAATGTCAATTACAATGTTAAAAATCAAATTTAAAACTTATAATTGATTTTTGTTATTGAAATTGTTATTGTTACACTTTTCTATTCATTAATTTTTCACCAAACAATCTTAAAACCATTTTTTTGTCTTCAGAAATTTTCATTTTTTCTAATGTTTCAAAGGCTATTTCTGTATACTTAGCAATTGCGTCTTGTGTAGCTTTGCTTGCGCCAGAAGCTGTAAAAATTGATTTTACCGAATCAATTTTATCAGAATTATCATTGGGTTGAATAGAAAATAAATGCAATAATTGTTGTTTATTTTCATCCGACGAAAATGCCATTGCTTTTAAATATAAATAGGTTTTTTTGTTTTCAATAATATCGCCTCCTACTTGTTTTCCAAAGGTTTCTGGATTTCCAAATGCATCTAAATAATCATCTTGTAATTGAAAAGCAATCCCTAAATTTAACCCAAAATTATAAATTAAATCGGCATTTTCCTCTGAAGTTTCTGCAACAATTGCGCCCATTTTCATAGCCGCTCCAAGTAACACAGCAGTTTTGAATTCAATCATTTTTAAATATTCCGAAATGGTTACATCATCACGGGTTTCAAAATCCACATCATATTGTTGTCCTTCGCAAACTTCTAAAGCAGTTTTGCTAAATAATTTTGCTAATTTCTGAAATATTATGGGTTCGTATACTTCAAAATACTGATAGGCCAATATTAGCATCGCATCACCAGATAAAATTCCAGTATTAATGTTCCATTTTTCATGAACGGTTTCATTTCCTCTTCGCAAAGGCGCATCGTCCATTATATCATCATGAACTAAAGAAAAATTATGAAAAACTTCAACTGCTTTAGCTGCTGGGATAGCTTTTTTATGATCGCCATCAAAAATATCAGTTGCCATTAATGTTAAAACAGGACGAATTCTTTTTCCGCCAAGCGATAAAATATAATCTATTGGTTCATATAGGTTTTTCGGTTGTTTATGAATATGTAGATTAGAAAACTCTTCCGAAATAACATTTTGATATTCTGATAATGAAAGCATACTAGTAATTTTTGGCTAATTTAAGCTAATAATTGCAGACTTGCGCCACAAATTTAATGTTAAATTTATGTGAAGATTATGGAAACTATTTTAGTTTTAAAAGTTTCCGTTGTAGTTTTGCAATTGATATTAATTAGATACTATAATTAATATCAAGAAATTACATTTAAAATGAAAGAAAAAATTGTCAATGTCGCCAAAGATATGTTTTTGAAATTAGGTTTCAAAAGTATTACTATGGATGATATTGCTTGCGAAATGTGTATTTCAAAAAAAACAATTTATAAATATTTTTCAAATAAAGAATTGTTAATTGAAGAAAGTACGCAATTGGTTCATAAAGAAGTTAGAGAGACAATTGATAAAATTGTGGCAAAAAACTTTAACGCTATTGAAGAAAATTTTCAAATTCGTAGAATGTTTAAAGAGATGTTTAAATATAGCGAAACGTCTCCAGTATACCAATTAAAAAGACACTATCCAGAAGTGTATCAAAAAGTAGTGGGCTATCAAATTGAAATATGCGAAGGATGTTTTCGAAATAATATATTGAAAGGAATTTCAGAGGGCTTATACCGAGAAAATATTGATGTAGAAAATTATGTAAAGTTTTATTACATCTTAATACTAAGCATTAGCGAGAATACCGCCTTAGAGAAAGAAGCTAATAATTTAGAGCACAAAGCCTTAGAGTATCACACTCGTGCAATGGCCACTCAAGCCGGAATAATAGAATTAGAAAAACAATTACAGATTATTAATAATTAAATTTAATACAATGAAGATTAAAATAACAGTATTTCTGTTTCTTTTGAGTGCTATTCAAGTTTTTTCGCAAACTGAAATAGCTAGTTTTACTCTAAAACAGGCAATTGAACAAGCCCAAAAGAACAATTACAGCGTAATAAACGCAAACCGCGATTTAGAACTTGCGAAGCAAAAAAAATGGGAAACCACTACCATGGGATTACCACAATTAAATGGTTCTGTAAATTACCAAAATACATTTGAGTTTACCAAGCAAGGAGCCGCAGCAAATGCTTTTAATCCTATGGCTAATCCCAATGAAATTATGTTATTGGCCTTTGGTACGAAACACGTAGCTATCGGAAATCTAACATTAAGTCAACTTATTTTTGATGGTTCGTATTTAGTAGGTTTACAATCGGCTAAAACCTATTTAAAAATTTCTGAAAACGCCAAAGAAAAAACGAATCAAGAAATTAAAGAAATTGTAATTAATTCCTATGGAAATGTGCTTTTAGCAGATGAAAGTATTTTAATTATCAATAAAAACAAAACCGTTTTAGAAAAAATTCTATCCGACACCAAAGAAATTTATAAAAACGGATTAATTGAAGAAGAAACTATTGAACAACTTCAAATTACTTTAAATTCTGTGAATAACGCATTAGAAAATGTAACTAAACAAAGAGTTATTGCCTTAAATATGGTAAAATTATTGTTAGGTATTAATCTAGATGATGCCATCGTATTAACAGAAAAACTAAATGATTTAACTCAAAATAACATTGATTTACAATTATTAATTTCTGAATTTAATGTAAACGAAAATATCGATTATAAAATTGGAAAAAATGTAGAAGAAAGCAAACAACTTTTTGTTAAATTAGAAAAAAGTAAAGGGTTACCATCGTTAGGAGCCCAAGTAAATTTTGGATACAATGCCTTTTCAAATGAATTTTCATTTATGAACGCGACTCAAAAATGGAGTAATTTTTCAAATGTTGGCGTGGGATTAAATGTGCCAATTTTTAGTAGCGGTGGAAGAAATTCGCGCGTACAACAAGCCAAAATTGATTTAGAAAAATCAAGAACGCAACTTACAGAAACAGAACAAAAATTAAAATTACAATATCAAAAAGCAAAAAGCGATTACGAATATAGTATTAATCAATATAACAATGCTCAAGCCAATTTAAAATTAGCAGAACGTATCGAAGCCAAACAACAAGTCAAATTTAAAGAAGGTTTGTCTTCTAGTTTTGACTTTGCTGAAGCACAAAAACAATTGTATACGGCTCAACAAGAAACATTACAAGCAATGCTTGAAATTATAAATAAAAAAGCAACTTTAGAAAAATTAGTTAACTAAAATAAATGAACTTAGATATGAAAAAAGTAGTACTTATTGCCACCAGTTTATTACTTATAGCTTGTGGAGAAAAATCAACGGATGATTTAATTAAAGATAAAAACATCACCGAATTAAAAAACAGAAAAGCGGCTATTCAGTTGGAATTAGAAAAAATAGATGCCGCATTACTTAATGGTAATAAAGCACCAGAATCAGAAGCATTGGTTTCTGTGTTAACGATTAAAGATACTGTTTTTAATCATTATTTAGAGATACAAGGAAATGTAGATACAAAAGAAAATATTTTAGTACAACCTGAATTCGGCGGAACATTAACGGCTTTAAATGTAAAAGCTGGCCAACGTGTTTCAAAAGGTCAAATACTTGGTAAAGTTGATGACGCCGGAATGAGTCAGCAATTAGCTAGTATTGAAAATCAATATGCCTTGGCTAAAACTACTTTTGAAAGACAAAAAAATCTATGGGACAAAAAAATTGGTTCGGAAATTCAGTTTTTACAAGCACAAACTCAAATGATTTCGGCACAAAAATCGGTAGCACAAATGCGAGCTCAAGTAGCAAAAACCGTAATTCGTGCACCATTTTCTGGAACAATTGATGAGGTTTTTGTAGAACGCGGACAAGTAGTCGCTCCAAGCCCACAAGGATTAATGCGAATTGTTAATTTAACAAACATGTATGTTTCCACTACCGTTCCTGAAACGTATATTGGTAAATTAAAAGTCGGTACAGTTGTAGATGTTTTCTTAACGTCTTTAGGAAAAACGTATAAAGGAAAAGTACGTCAAGTAGCTAATTTTATCAATCCAAGTAACAGAAGTTTCGGTATAGAAGTAAGCGTACCTAATCCAGACAATTTATTACGTCCAAATCAGGTAGCCAAACTTAAAATAATAGATTATACGGTTACTAATGCAATTATAGTTCCTACAAATGTGGTACAAGAAGACGGCGAACACAACAAATTTGTATTTATTGCCACTAATATCTCGGGTAAAAAAGGGGTAGCTAAAAAAGTACTAGTAAAAGTAGGAAAATCATCAGATAATGTAACCGAAATTTTAAGTGGTTTAACGGCAAATGATGTTATCGTTACAGAAGGTGCTAATACCATCGCCGACGGAATGAAGCTTAATTTTTAAAAAGTTAATTGTATATTGTTTGTAATTCCTAGTTATGATTACAACAATAAACAATAAACCAAAAACAACAAACAAATATGTCACATAAAAACAAAGAATTCGGAATATCGAGTTGGGCTGTAGACAATCGAGTTACAGTATATATTTTAACGTTGTTAATTGTTATTACAGGTGTTATTGCCTATGTAACAATGCCTCGTGAAGATTTCCCAGAAATTATTGAAAACAAGGTGTATATTTCATCTGTTTTTCCTGGAAACTCAGCAGAAGATGTTGAAAAACTTATTATTAAACCCCTTGAAAAAGAGTTTAAAAACATTTCAGGTGTTGAGAAAATTACCTCTAATTCCTTTCAAGATTACGGAATGATCATTGTAGAATTTGCGGATAAAGTAACCATTGAAGAGGCAAAAACTAAAATTAAAGACAAAGTAGATGTTATAAAAGCAGATACCGATTGGCCAAATTTAGACAATGGAAGTAAAGTAGAACCAAGTGTTTTTGAATTAAATATTTCGGAAGAAGTGCCTATTTTGAATATCAATTTAAAAGGAAATTACACGACACAACAACTAAAAAAATACGGAGAATTACTTCAAGATGATATTGAAGAAATCCCGGAAGTAAAAAAAGTTGATATATTAGGAGTGGATGATAAAGAAGTAGAAATTGCCGTTGATATTTTTAAAATGACTGCCGCTAAGGTTTCTTTTGACGAAATCCAAAATGCAGTGAAATACGAAAACATGACACTTTCGGGCGGAAATTTAATCTCGCAAGGTTCTCGTAATAATATCCGAATTGTAGGTGAAATTAAAGACCCTAAAGAATTAGAAAACGTAATTGTAAAATCATTCGGAGGAACGGTATATTTAAAAGACATCGCAGTTGTAAACTTTAAAGAAAAAGAAAAAACAACGTTTGCTCGAGAAAAAGGGCAAGAAGTGGTGATGCTAAACGTAAAAAAACGTTCCAATCAAAATATGATTTCTGCGATTGAGCAAGTAAAAGAAAAATTAGAAAAAGCAAAAGAATCGTATCTACCTTCTAACTTAACGATGGAACTTTCTAACGACCAATCTTCTCGAGTAGAACATCAAGTAGACGAATTATCTAACCATATTATTTTCGGAATTGTATTGGTTATGATTGTCTTAATGTTTACGATGGGATTAAGAAATTCACTTTTTGTAGGCGCAGCTATTCCGCTTTCGATGTTGATGGCGTTTACTATTTTATCGGCTTTCGGATTAACTTTAAATACGATGGTACTTTTCGGATTGGTAATGGGATTAGGAATGCTGGTGGATGACGGAATTGTAGTGGTCGATAACGTATTTGCCAACATGCAAAAAGGAATGGATAGAGTTTCCGCTTCAAAAATTGGAATTGGCGAAATCGCTTGGCCAGTAATTTCTTCTACAGCTACAACTTTAATGGCATTTTTACCATTTGCTTTATGGCCTGGAACTATGGGAAAATTTATGAAATATTTTCCAATCACTTTAACGGTTACGCTTACGGCTTCGTTATTTGTAGCGATGGTAGTAAATGCAGCTATGACAGGTGGTTCAATGGATACTGAAGACCGAAATGTTTCTAATAAATCAGCAAAATTATATACGATTATCTTTAGTGTAGTTGGAATTGTATTTGTATTTTTAGGTCATTTAACCGATTCTACATTTGCAAAAGCGATTGGGCATTTAGCTATTATTTCCTTGGGATTAATGTGGTTGTATAAAATTAAATTATACCAATGGACTCAGGATTTTCAATACAACTTTTTTCCAAAAATGGAAAACAAGTACAAAAATTTCTTAGCGAAAATTTTAACTGGAAAAAGAGCTTGGTATGCATTAGCAACAATTATTGGAATGTTATTTTTCTCTTTTATCTTATTAGGAATTTTCCCAAGAAAAGTATTGTTTTTTCCAGATAATATTCCAAATCAAGTCATTACATATATTGAATATCCGCAAGGAACAGATATTGCAAAAACCAATAAGGCGACTTTGTTTGTGGAAAAACAAGTAATTGAAATCTTAAATAAATATGTAGATCCAAAAACCAATAAAAACTTCTTAGCAGAAAGCATTGTTTCGCAAGTGGGTGTAGGTGCTGGAAATCCAAATGTGGATGCGGGTTCCGCTTCAGAAACGCCATATAAAGGAAAAGTAACGGTTAATTTCTCGGAATATAAATTTCGACAAGGAGTAAACACTACTGAAGTTTTAGATGAAATTCGTGCGAAAGTAAAAGGTGTTGCAGGCGCTACCGTTACGGTTGAAAAAGATGCCAATGGACCTCCAGCTGGATATCCCATTAGTGTGCAATTAACCGGTACCGATTATCAAGAAATGTTAGTAGAAGCGGATAAAATGATTGCTTTTATCAATTCGAAAAACATTCCAGGTATTGAGCGTTTGAGTGTGGATGTAAACAAAGAAAGTCCAGAATTAGAAGTAAAAGTTGACCGTGTTAGCGCAGGAAGCTTAGGAGTATCGACAGGACAATTAGGATTTAATTTGCGTCGTTCAGTTTATGGTCAAGAAATCTCAACTTATAAAGAAGGGGATGACGACTACAACATAACAATGCGTATGCAAGAAGACCAACGTAAAAATGAAAATGTATTGTTTAATCAATCTTTAACGTTCCGAAATCAGAATAACGGACAAATGATGCAAGTGCCAATTTCTGCCGTTTCGGAAACCAATAAAACCACCACATACAATCAAATCAAAAGAAAAAACCAGAAACGTATTATGACGGTGTATTCAAATGTGTTGACAGGTTATAATGGTGATGAAATTACGAAACAAATTGAATCGGAATTAAAATCATATAAATTTCCAAAAACGGTCAGTTATTCGTTTTCTGGAGTTCAAGAAGAACAAGGGAAAAACCAAAGTTTCTTAATGTACGCCCTGTTTTTAGCGTTAGCCGGAATTACGATTATTATTGTATTACAGTTTAATTCGGTTTCTAAAACTATGGTAATTTTATTTACGGTTTTATTGAGTTTTAGTGGTGTTTTCTACGGATATGTAATCGCCAATATGGATTTCGTTATCTTAATGACGATGATGGGAATCATTTCGTTAGCCGGAATTGTAGTGAAAAACGGAATCGTATTAATGGACTTTTTCGTCTTATTATTAGATAAAAAAGTAGCCGACAACAACCTAAAAAGCCACGACGATTTATCATTAGAAGAAATAAAAGACATCATCATCGAATCGGGTAAAAATCGTTTAAGACCTGTATTATTAACAGCATTAACCGCAATTTTAGGATTAATTCCGTTAGCTATTGGATTGAATTTTGATTTCTTTGCTTTAATTACAGAATTTAATCCGCACTTATATATGGGTGGTGATAACGTAATTTTCTGGGGACCTTTAGCTTGGACTATTATCTTCGGATTAACCTATGCTACTGTGTTAACACTTGTTATGGTTCCCGTGATGTTCTACTTGGTAAAACGAGTGAAATATTGGTTGCGAGATAGAAAAACAACTGCTATTATTAATTAATTTTTAGTTTGCAATAAAAAAAAGCTGTTTCTCTCGAAACAGCTTTTTTTATGTTAAGTTTATTTTTTTAATAAATCTCTAATTTGAGTTAAAAGTTCTTCTTGTGAAGGTCCAGAAGGTGTTGGAATTTCTTCTTCGGCTTTTTTAATTTTATTAAGTGATTTTACTAATAAAAAAATTACGAAAGAAATCACTAAAAAACCAATCACGGCTGCTAAAAACTTACCGTATAATATTCCGCCATCCGTTTTTAAAAGTGCTAAATCGGCTACGTTTGCTGCTTTTAAGGCAGGGTTTAGTATAGCAGGTGTAATGACATCATCAACAAGTGATTTTACAATTCCACCGAAAGCACCTCCAATGATAACTCCAACAGCTAAATCCATTACATTGCCTTTCGCAATAAAATCTTTAAATTCGGAAATAATTTTCATATGCGTTAAATTTGGTTACACGAAGTTATAAAAAAACTAAAAGAGTAGGTTTAATTTTTATAGAAAATTCTTTTTACTCGTTGCGAAATACTGGTTAAAATTTCATACGGTATGGTATCGCAAACGCTTGCTATTTCTTGTACATGTGGGTTTTCGCCAAAAATTATTACTTCATCTCGTTCTTCACAAGGAATAGAAGTTACATCCACCATCAACATGTCCATACAAATATTGCCTAAAATGGTAGCTTTTTGGTTATGAATCATCACATACCCTTTTTCATTTCCCCAAGCACGTCTAATTCCGTCTGCATAACCGATAGGAATGGTTGCAATTTTCATTTGTTTTTGCACTACAAATTTTCTACTGTAACCAATACTTTCATTTTCATTGACAGTTCTTATTTGCGAAATAATACTTTTTAAAACACTCACGTTTTCTAACGAAATTTGCTCTTCTTCCGAATTGCCTACACCATAAATCCCAATGCCCAATCGTACCATTTCAAATTGATATTCTGGGAAATTAAAAATTCCGGAAGTGTTTAAAATATGTCGAATAGGTTGAATGTTCAAAGCTGCAGAAAGTTCAGAAACTAAAGACTCAAATAGTTGAATTTGTTGTAAGGTAAATGTTTTAAAATCAAAGTTGTCTGATGCCGCTAAATGCGAAAAAACACTGGTTACTTTCACAAAATTATTATGTTTTAATAACGAAATTAATTCCGACACTTCCGATTTTTCAAAACCTAAGCGATGCATTCCGGTATCCATTTTTAAATGAATAGGATATCCGTTGAGGTTTTTTTCTTTTGCCAATTCAATAAAGGAAGTTAAACCAGAAACAGAGTACATTTCAGGCTCTAAATTATAAGCTATCATAGCTTTATAGCTACTAATTTCAGGATTTAATACCATAATTGGAGTGGTTATCCCTGCTTTTCGCAATGCGATTCCTTCATCGGCGAAAGCCACACCCAAATAGCCAACTTTTAAATGCTCCAGTTGTTTGGCAATTTCATAGCCGCCATTTCCATAACCAAAAGCTTTCACCATAACCATAATTTTGGTCGTATTTTGTAGTTTTTGTTTGTAGAAATTATAGTTTAGAGTTAACGCATCTAGGTTTATTTCTAAAACCGTTTCGTGATTTTTTTCTTCTAATAAAACTACAATTTCATCAAAATTAAAACTTCTGGCACCTTTAATTAAGATGGTTTCGTTTTTAAACGAATCGGTATTAAATTGCTGTAAAAACGCTTGTGTGTTTGCAAATGAAATCACATTTTGCACATCTTGAAAATACTTTCCAATGGTTTCTCCGATGGTTATAATTTGTGCAATATTATTTTGTTGTAATAATTTGATTACATTACTATAAAGTTCATTTAAATTCAAACCACTTTGAAAAATATCAGATAAAATAATGGTTTTTTTCTGATGCAGTTTTTGTTGTTCTAAAAAGTCTAACGCCATTTTTAACGACTGATAATCGCTTGAAAAACTATCATCAATTAACAAACAATTATTAATTCCTGTTTTGGCTTGAAGTCGAATTTCTATATTATATAATTTTGAAATTCTATCCGTTATTGTTAAAATGGCAATATTTAAATATAATAAAGTACAAATGCAAGTAATAGCATTTTCTATAGAAATAGCATCTGTAAACGGAAGTGAAATTTTAAAAACTTCGTTTTTATATTGAATTTCTAAAGTAGTTTTTAGGTTGTTTTTAACGGTAGAAAGTATAAAAACAGTGGCTTTGTTGTCTTCAAAACTCCAAGTAAATGTTGGTATTGTTAGGTGTTTTTCAATCCAATCGTTTTTCTCTAAGATTAGCACTTCAGCTTTAGAAAATAACTGACATTTTTCGATTATTTTTTCTTCAACTGTAGTAAACCCTTCTTGATGTGCGGTGCCTAAATGGGTAAAAATTCCAATATTCGGCTGAATGATTTCGGCTAAATGTTGCATTTCCCCTTTTAAAGAAATTCCAGCCTCAAAAATACCTAACGTATGATTCTCATTGATTCCAAAAACTGATAGCGGCACACCAACCTGCGAATTATAGCTTTTTGGACTTCTAACAACAGAAAAATCTGGACTTAAAAGAAAATTCAACCATTCTTTTACAATGGTTTTTCCATTACTTCCTGTAATTCCGATAGTTTCTATTTGAAATTGATTTTTATATGCTTTTGCTAAATTTTGTAAAGCGGCGGTAGTGTTTTCTACTATACAAAAATGAGCTTTTCCTTTCACATTTTCTGGAATATATTCGACTACAAAATGTTGGACACCTTTTTCAATTAAACTTTCAATAAAAATATGTGCATCATTATTTTGGCCTTTCAAACAAAAAAATAATGAGGTATTTCCGTTTTGTAAACTACGACTGTCAATAGAAACATGCTCAAATTCTATCTTAGAAGTAGAGAAGTTTATATTGGCTTCGTGTAATATGTTAGATTTTACTACCATTATTATGAATTTGTTAGTGCAAATTGCTGAAATTCGTAATGAATTTACTTTTGTTTTTCTTCACGCATTGCTTTATAATAAGCGGCTCTACTTAAAGGTTCGTATTCTTCCGTTTCACCCAGCATTACTAATTTTTTATCTTCCGATTTTCTAAAACTATAATTGGCTAAATTTCCAGTTCTGGTGCACACGGCATGCACTTTGGTAACGTATTCGGCAGTTGCCATAAGTGCCGGCATGGGCCCAAAAGGATTGCCTTTGAAATCCATATCTAATCCGGCTACAATTACTCTAATGCCACTGTTGGCTAAATCATTACAAATTGTAATTATTTCATCGTCAAAAAACTGGGCTTCATCAATACCTACAACATCACAACCTTGTGCTAAAATTCTAATGTTTTCTGCTGCCGGAACTGGAGTAGAACGAATTTCATTTTTGTTGTGCGACACCACCATTTCATCATCATATCGGGTATCCACAGTAGGTTTAAAAATCTCCACTTTTTGTTTGGCAAATTGTGCGCGTTTTAATCGTCTAATTAATTCTTCTGTTTTACCTGAAAACATAGAGCCGCAAATAACTTCTATCCAACCAAACTGTTCTTCCTGATTTACCGTATTTTCTAAAAACATTTTTAATCTAAATTAATTTCAAGTTAAAGGTATAAAACATGTGTACATCTGTGTTGAAAAAAAAATCGTAAAAATACTTTCTACAAGAATTTATACACATAATTTCTTTTACCTTTGTAATAATAACAAAAATATAAAAATCAACGCTATAAAAGTTCAACACAAACAAAAAGTTATGAAGAAAAAAATTGAAGGCGAATTAATTAGCATAGCGCACCGTTTATTAAAGCTTAAAAATCATACAGAAACCATTCAATTACTTGAAGAAGTTAAAAAATTGTATGAGCAATTAACACTTTTAAAATTTTATGAAGCGAATACGGCTTTAGTAAATGAAGAATTTTCAGAAGAATTGTTTGAAGAAAAAGTTGCGAAAATTATAGTAGGTACTATTGAAGTTGTAGATGAAGAGGAAGTTTTTGTAGAAATGGCTTCCAAAGAACATATAGCACAAATTGAAGAAGAGCTTTTTGAAAAAAATGAAATTTCTCACGAACTTTTTCCTTCAAGCGACATTGAAGAAAATGTAAAAGAAGAAATAAAATCCGAGAGTATTGAAGAAGCACCAGTTGAAGAAACTCAAATTGACGAAGTAATTGAAACAAAAATAAAAAAGAAAGAATTAACATCAAATCCTGAAATTATTGGCACAAAAGTGACTAAACAAATTTCTATGGAAGATATTTTAGTTCACGATTATCAAGATACATTTTTTGAGAAAAAAGAAGCTACAAATGAGGCAACTTCTGATGTTTTTGAAACAACAGTAGAAGTCGAAATTATTCAAGAGAAAGGGGAAGAAATAAGTAATGAAGTAGCGTCAGTTTCAGAAGCAACGCCCGAAGTTGAAATAGCGGAAGAAAGCATAGAAGAAACTCCAGTTGTAAATGGAAAAGCGATAGTTTTAGGATTGAATGATAAAATTGCTTTTGAGAAAAATTTATTTGCAGGAAACGGAGACGATTTAAACAGGGTATTATCTCAATTAAACACTTTTACAAATTGGGACGAAGCAAAATCTTTTGTGTTAGATTTTGTAAAACCGGATTATAATAATTGGGAAAATAAAGAAGAATTTGAAGTGCGATTTTTAGAAATTGTAGAAAATAAATTTAAATAAATGAACACAGAAAATAATTTGTGAAAATTTGTGAAATTCGTGTTTTAAATTGTTTTAAATGAGTAAATTATATATAGTTCCTACGCCAATTGGTAATTTAGACGACATGACGTTTCGTGCCATTCGTGTGCTTAAAGAAGCCGATTTAATTTTAGCCGAAGACACACGAACCAGCGGAAAATTACTAAAACATTTCGAGATTGCTACTCACATGCACAGTCACCACATGCACAACGAACACAAAACCGTAGAAAATGTAATTGCTCGAATAAAAGGTGGCGAAACCATTGCATTAATTTCCGATGCAGGAACCCCAGCCATTTCTGATCCTGGATTTTTATTAACACGCGCTTGTGTAGAAAACGGAATTGAAGTAGATTGTTTGCCAGGAGCAACCGCTTTTGTGCCCGCTTTGGTCAATAGTGGTTTGCCGAATGATAAATTTATTTTTGAAGGTTTCTTGCCCGATAAAAAAGGAAGACAAACACGTTATTTGGCTTTAGCCGAAGAAACACGCACCATGATTTTATTCGTTTCTCCACATAAATTACTAAAAACGTTAGCCGAATTTATTCAATATTTCGGTGCAGACAGACCCGTTTCTGTTTCGAGAGAAATTTCAAAATTACACGAAGAAACCATCCGAGGAACAGCTGATGAAGTCCTAAAACACTTTGAAATTAAAGCGCCAAAAGGCGAAATTGTTGTGGTTGTAGGAGGGAAGAAATAGTGTTCTGTATTTGTAATCAGTAAGAAAAAAATGAAAAACCCACTAAATAAAAAATCGTTCCCAGAAACCATCACTTACATTGATGAGAACTATACGTTCACACCAACGACTTTCAAAAACGGAAATCAAATAAACCATGCTGGTGAAAATAATGGTTCGTGTAAAATTTTTGCATTTGCTCAATTACAGCAATTTACCAAAGAAGAAACGTTAGCATTATTCGGTGATTTTTATCAAGATGTCATAAACACACCAGAGGCCGCTGACCATCAAAATATTAGAAATTTTATGATTTTCGGTTGGGATGGTATTCATTTTGAAGGCGAAGCGTTACAAGTCAAGTAAAAAGCAAACATTGCGAATTAAACTATTTTTTTGCCAAGGATTATATGATTTGCACAGATTTAATCCTTATAATCTGAGAAATCAGTGGCTAAAATTAAAAATATTTATATCTTTGTTATACATACTATAAGCCAAAAATCGTAAATCACAAATCTTAAATCCAAAATCACTATGCGTTGGAATCTAAAATCAAAGCCAGAAAAAGAAAAAGTACAAGCCTTACAAAATGCCCTTCAAGTAGATGAAATCATCGCTACTTTATTAGTTCAAAGAGGAATAGAAACTTACGAACAAGCCAAAACATTTTTTCGTCCCACTTTACAAGATTTGCACAATCCGTATCTAATGAAAGATATGGACAAAGCCGTTTCTCGAATCGAAAAAGCCATTGCAAACAATCAAAATATTTTAGTTTTTGGCGATTATGATGTCGATGGAACCACCGCTGTTTCCTTAGTTTCAAGTTATTTACGAAGTTTTTATCCAAATGTAGCAACGTACATTCCAGACCGATATAACGAAGGTTATGGCATTTCCTATCTCGGAATTGATTATGCCGAAGACAACGCTATTTCCTTAATAATCGCACTCGATTGTGGAATAAAATCAATCGACCACGTGAATTATGCCAAAGCAAAAAACATCGATTTCATCATTTGCGACCATCATAGACCAGGCGATATTTTACCCGATGCTATTGCGGTTTTAGACCCAAAACGAGAAGATTGTTCC
>Ga0164294_10000726_pt1 | contig 31260 bp, 30 predicted proteins | sample GEODES005metaG_FD_111479 | JGI IMG/M metagenome (GOLD analysis project Ga0164294, IMG submission 111479) | Oligotrophic lake water microbial communities from Sparkling Lake, Wisconsin, USA - GEODES005 metaG | ecosystem: Environmental > Aquatic > Freshwater > Lake | place: USA: Sparkling Lake...
AGAGATCAGCTTCGCGGTTGAGGAGTAGGGTAGCCTAGCGTCGCGGCGCAGCTTGCCTGAGCGCCGCGACGCAGGCCGCGCGGTCGACATCGCGCCCGTCGCCGCGCCGCGCATCGACATAGGTCGCGCTCGGACGACCGCCGCCGTCGGGCGGATACAGATAGGCATCGAGCACGCAAGGGACACCGCTCCACTGCAGCTTGCGCGCATCGCCTTCGCGCACGTCGAGCCGGGGCTGGCCGAACTGGCGGGTCAGCGCATCGGCATCGGCGCCGATCACGCCTTCAAGCCCGGGCAGCACCTGAAGATGCGCTTTGGGGCGCTGGGTCTGGATCACGGCCGGGGATGCGGGGCGGATCGACTTCGGCGGCGGCGGGGCCGGCAGCGGGCGCACGGCATCGGTGCTGCCGCCGCAAGCGGCAAGCGCGAGCAGCGCGGGAAGGGCAAGCAGGTGGCGTGCGGTCATGGCGCAGGTGAATCGCCCTTGCACCCCGCGCTGTCAACGCATCGCCTTTCGCCGCAGCGCAGCATTGCACCGCACTGCCGCGCCCGCTACGGCCCTCGCCAGAGACCGATACCCCTGTTGTACCTGCCTGGAGTTTCCGGATGAGCCCTGTTCCTGCCCGTTTCGATGTGATCGCCATCGGCAATGCCATCGTCGATGTTATGGCCCCGGCCGCGGAAGAGGACATCGCACGGCTGGGTCTTGCCAAGGGCGGGATGACGCTGATCGACACCGCGCGCGCGCATGAGCTCTATGAAGCCATGGGACCGGCGCGGGAGATTTCTGGCGGCTCGGCGGCGAACACGCTGGCCGGCCTTGCGGCGCTGGGTGCGAAGTGCGCGTTCATCGGCCAGGTGGCGGATGACCAGCTGGGCGAGGTCTTCGCCCACGATATCCGCGCCGGCGGCATCGCATTCGATACCCTGGCGCGCGGCAATGATCCGGCAACGGCGCGCTGCCTGATTTTCGTGACACCCGATGGGCAGCGCACGATGAACACTTATCTTGGCGCCTCGCAGTTTCTGCCGGCCGTCGCGCTGGATGAAAGCGTGATCGCCGATTCTGCGGTGCTTTATCTCGAAGGCTATCTGTGGGATCCGGAAGAGCCGCGCAAAGCCATGCGCCGCGCTATCGAGGCAGCGCGTGCAGCGGGGCGGCAGGTGGCGTTCACGCTGTCGGATGGCTTTGTCATCGCGCGCCACGGGGATGATTTCCGCGCGCTGATCGCGGCGGGCGCAATCGACATCCTGTTTGCCAACGAACACGAACTGGCAGCATTGACCGGCGAGGATGATTTCCATGCCGGCATCGCCCAGCTGGCGCCCAAAGTGCCGGTGCTGGTCGTCACCCGCAGCGAGAACGGCGCGCATGCCGTGGCGCATGGCGAGCACGTCTCGGTGCCGGCCGAGCCAGTGGAGCGCGTGGTGGACACGACCGGCGCGGGCGATCTGTTCGCCGCTGGGTTCCTGTTCGGCCACGTGCGCGGGCGGAGTCTGGCCGATTGCCTGAAGCTCGGCGCGATCTGTGCGGCCGAGGTCATCTCGCATTATGGCGCGCGGCCGGAAGCGGACCTTGCTGCGCTGGCGGCCGACCGGCTCAGCTGAGAGCGGACTGCCGCGCCAATTCGCGCCAGCCGATATCGCCGCGCCAGAAGCCGTCGTCGAATCGGATTGCGGCGAGCGCGGCATAGACCCGGTCGCGCGCTGCCTGCAGCGAGGCTCCGGTGGCCGTGACATTGAGGACGCGGCCGCCCCTGGCGACGAGTTCACCCTCGTTCCCAAGCGCGGTACCCGCATGGAACACCTTGGCGCCGAGCGCTTCTGCGGAGCGCAGCATTTCGATCAGGCCGCCGCTGGCGGGGCTGGTCGGATAGCCCTTGGCCGCCATGACCACGGTGATCGCGCTTTCGGCTGAGAGTATGGGCGCCCCGGTCCCCGCCAGTTCGCCGCGCGCGCAAGCATCGAGCAGATCGACGAGATCGCTTTCCAGCCGCATCATGAGCACCTGGCATTCGGGATCGCCGAAGCGGCAGTTGTATTCGATCAGCTTTGGGCCGTCGGCCGTGAGCATGAGTCCGGCAAACAGCACCCCCGAATAGGGCATCCCGGCCTCGGCCATGGCCTTGACCGTGGGCGCGATGATTTCGGCCATCGCGCGCGCTTCGAGCGCCGGGGTGAGCACCGGCGCGGGACTATAGGCGCCCATACCGCCGGTGTTGGGGCCGGTATCGCCCTCGCCCACGCGCTTGTGATCCTGCGCCGAGCCGAACAGGGCGATGGCACTGCCGTCGGTCAGTGCGAAGAGGCTCACTTCCTCGCCTTCGAGGAACTCTTCGATGACCACTTCGGCGCCCGCTCCGCCAAATGCACCGCCGAACATGTCGTCGATCGTCGCGCCAGCTTCCTCGGCGGTCTGGGCGATCACGACACCCTTGCCGGCGGCAAGGCCATCGGCCTTGATGACCACCGGGAGCGAGAAACCCGCGAGCGCAGCGTGGGCCTCGGCGGCGCTTTTCGCACGAACGTAGCCGGCGGTCGGGATGCCAGCGCGGGTGCACAGGTCCTTGGTGAAGCCCTTGGACCCTTCCAGCTGGGCCGCAGCCTTGCCGGGTCCAAACACCGCGATCCCCGCCGCGCGCAGCGAATCGGCAAGGCCATCGACCAGCGGCGCTTCGGGGCCGACGACCACGAGCCTTATCGTGTGGTCTGCGCAAAACGCGGCCACGGCCGCATGGTCGGTCAGCGCCAGCGTCACGCAGCCGCCCTGCCCTGCGCCGATCACCTCGGCAATGCCCGGATTGCCCGGCGAAGCCCACAGCTGCGCGCAACGCGGCGATTGCGCGAGCTTCCACGCCAGCGCATGTTCGCGCCCGCCCGAGCCGATGAGCAGGATATTCATGCCAGACATGCCGCCTTACCGTGATGACCAGAGTGACGGGCTGTTAGCGGTCCAGACCGCAGGGGACAACGCCCCGGCGCTTTCGATCAGCGAGATATCCCAGCTGCTGAAGCGCACGGTCGAAGACCGCTTCGGCTTCGTGCGCGTGCGCGGTGAGCTATCGGGCGTCAAGCGCGCGGCTTCGGGGCACCTTTATCTCAGTCTCAAGGACGAGAACGCGCGGCTCGACGGGGTGATGTGGCGCGGCGGGGCGCAGCGGCTGGGCTTCATGCCCGAAGACGGCGTCGAGGTCATCGCGACCGGTAAACTGACGACCTATCCCGGCCGCTCGAACTACCAGATCGTGATCGAGCGCATGGAAATTGCCGGCGAAGGCGCGCTGCTGGCGCTTCTGGCCAAGACCAAGGCGCGGCTGGAGGGTGAGGGCCTGTTTGACCCGGCGCGCAAGCGGCCCCTGCCTTATCTGCCGCGCGTGATCGGCGTCGTGACGTCGCCCACCGGTGCGGTGATCCGCGATATTCTGCACCGCTTGCGCGACCGGTTCCCGACCCATGTCGTCGTCTGGCCAGTGCTGGTGCAGGGCCCAGGCGCGGCGACGCAGATCGCGGCGGCAGTGCGCGGCTTCTCGGCGCTGGAACCGGGCGGTGCGGTGCCGCGTCCCGATCTGGTGATCGTCGCGCGCGGGGGTGGCTCGATCGAGGACCTGTGGTGCTTCAACGACGAGGACGTGGTGCGTGCCATCGCCGCCTCCACCATCCCGACCATCAGCGCCGTGGGGCACGAGACCGACACGACGCTGGCCGACTTTGCCGCCGACGTGCGCGCGCCGACGCCGACGGCGGCGGCGGAAATCGCCGTGCCGGTGCGCGGGGAGCTTGTCGCCGGCCTCGCTGATCTCCACGCCCGCCAGCAGCGCGCGGTCGTGCGCCTGCTCGGCCTGTCGCGCGAGCGGCTGGAGCAGCGGGCGCGCCGTTTGCCGGTGCCGCAGGCACTGCTCGAAGGGCAGGCCCAGCGGCTCGATGATCTGGGCGAACGCCTGCGCCGCGCGCTGGTCCACCGCACCGGTCTGGCAGCAACGCAACTCGCGCAGCGCGCGGCCGGTCTCCGGCCCGCCGCGCTTACCGCGCGGTTGCAGCAGGGGCGCGACCGTCTCGCCGCACAGCGGCTGCGTCCGGCGCTCGTGCTGCAGCGGATCGAGGCGGCGCGTGGACAGATCGAGGCGCTTGATCGGCTGCGCCGCTCGCTCGATCCCGAAGCCCCGCTCGCGCGCGGTTATGTACTGGTCAAGGGGGCGGATGGCATACTGATCCGCTCGCGCGATGCGGCAGCGGGGCAGACGCTGCTCCATCTCAAGTTTGCGGATGGGGTACTCGATGTGGTGCCGGGGACGTCGCCGATGGCGGCTCCACCCGCGCGGCTTGCGCCAAAGCCGCGCGGCACCGCGCCGGGCGATGCGCAACCCAAATTGCTTTGAGCCGCATCACGCACTAGATTGCCTGCCATGCTGATGAATCCCGCCAATCGCCTCGCGCGTCTTCACTATCTGCCCAGCCACTTCCGCCAGATCGGCGCGGGCGATCATGTCTTGTGCGCGGTAAGCGGCGCGCGCATCGGGCTCGACATGCTGCGCTACTGGAGCGTCGAGCGGCAGGAGGCTTACGCCAGCGCCGAGATCGCGACGCGCCGCCTGCTCGGCGAGGGATGAGCCGCGACGCGATGTCACCGGAGGGCGCGGCCTTGCGCGGCGCGCTCGCGGCCATTGCGGTGCTTGGCGCTTGCGGCGCGAGCAGCGCTCCCGCCGTTTCGGCACCCCCTCCGGTTGCTGCGCCAGCGGTTGCCCCCTCCCCAGCCCCGCCAGCCGAGCCCGTCAGCCTTGCTGTGGGCGGCGTGCAGTATCGCGGCAAGTTGACCCAGGGCGGTTGGCTGCGCGGCGTGGCTCCGGCGGGCACACGCGCGGTCACGCTGGGCGGAACGGCGCTGGCCCTGGCGCCGGACGGGTCGTTCTTCGCCGCGTTTGATCGCGATGCCCCTGCCAGCCTTGCCCTTGCCGTGACTGCTGCCGACGGTTTTTCGCTCTCCACCGAACTGGCCATTGCGCCGCGCGTCTGGCGCATCGAATCGATCAACGTGGCCAAGCGGCCCGGCAAGCTGCCCGATGCGGCGTTCAAGGCAAAGCGCGCCGGCGAACTGGCACGGATCGGTGCGGCGCGGCGGCTGGGAAGCCGTGCGGCTGGATGGCGGCAAGCCATGACCTGGCCTGCCGCCGGGCGAATCTCGGGCGAGTTCGGGGCGCAGCGGATCTACCGCGGCGAGCCCGGGGCCTATCACGCCGGCATCGACCTTGCCGCCGGAGCAGGCGCAGAGATTCGCGCGCCGGCGGACGGGGTCGTGACGCTGGCGGCAGCCGATGCGCCCTTCACGCTCGAAGGGCATCTGCTGATCCTCGATCACGGCATGGGGCTGACCTCGGCCTTCCTCCATTGCTCGGATCTAGTGGTGCGCGAGGGTGACACCGTGGCGCAAGGCCAGCTGCTTGGACATGTCGGAATGACAGGGCGCGCCACCGGCCCGCATCTCCATTGGGCGCTGACATGGCAAGGGCGGCGGCTTGATCCGCGCCTGTTCGCCGCACCGGAACGCTGAGTTTTCCGGCCCCGCGCACAAATCTTTCTCGCAAACGCGGGCGTCGTGCAAAAAATTGTCGCAAGACCGTTTCGGATGTAATTATCAGGCTGCACGACTGGCCCAGCCCGGGTTCCGCCGCGTTGCGCCGTGCCGACAGGGTGTTGCACACACGCCACACGGCAGTCACGTTTTGCGTCTGGTTCGCAGAACAGCCTTCCAACAGACCGGTCAAATCTCCCAGTAGGGCCCAACGTCCCTCGATTTTTGAGTGCCATCTGACGTGCCCGGCGAAGACTGGGCGGGAAGCATTGAAGATCGGGGACATCTTCCGGCGGCCCTGGGGATCTGGGCCGCCCATTGAAGGGACTGGACACGTGAAGACCAACAAGAACACCGTGCTGCGCACCGGTGCCGCGCCTTTCGCTGTCGCGCTTGCGCTCGTTTCTGCCCCTGCGTTCGCGCAGGAAGCTGCTCCGCAGGCTGATGCCGCCACCGAAACGAACGAGCCCACCGCGATCGTCGTTACCGGCAGCCTTATCCGTAACCCGAACCTGGTTCAGGCCACGCCGGTCAACGTGACCACGGCCGATACCATCGCCCTTCGCCAGTCGAACACCGCGGAAGAAGTTCTGCGTCAGGTGCCCGGCATCGTGCCGAACATCGGTTCGGCGGTGAACAACGGCGCGACCGGTTCGACCTATGTCGACCTTCGCGGCCTCGGCTCGAACCGCAACATCGTGCTGCTCGATGGCCAGCGCCTCGTCCCCGCCGATCTTCAGGGCCGCGTCGACCTCAACAACATCCCGCTCGCCCTGATCAGCCGCGTTGACGCGCTGACCGGTGCAGCCGTGACCACCTACGGTGCGGACGCCATCACCGGCGTCGTCAACTTCGTCACCAAGAAGGACTTTGCCGGCGTCGATCTCGCCGTGTCGAACCAGATCACCGAAAAGGGTGACGGCAACTACTTCCGCGCCGACGTGACCACCGGCGTCAACTTCGACGACGGCCGCGGCAACGCCGTACTGAGCATCGGCTACCAGAAGTCGAACCCCGTCTATCAGGGCGCGCGCGACTTCTCGAACATCCAGCTCGACAGCTTCTCGGGCACGGCCGGCGGTTCGGGCACCACGGCGCCTTCGCGCTTCTCGATCAACGGCGCCAACCGCCAGATCGATCCTGCCACGGGCTTCCTGAAGTCCACGGGCGAGTTCAACGCATTCAACTTCAACCCCTACAACATCTTCCAGACGCCGTTCCAGCGCTTCAACATCTTCGCTCAGGCGAACTACCAGCTCTCGGATGCGGTTGAAGTCTATACCCGTGGCCTGTTCTCGAAGAACACCGTCAAGACGATCATCGCGCCCTCGGGCGTGTTCGCCGAGAACCTGACGATCCCCTTCAGCAACCCCTACCTGCCGGCAGGCGCCGCCGGTCAGTTCTGCGAAGCCAACGGCCTCTCGGCTGCTGAATGCGTCGCCGCCCGCGCTGCGACCGATCCGACGGATCCGAACTACAAGACCTTCAACACCGTCGTGCGTCGCCGCTTCGTTGAAACCGGCACCCGCAACTCGCAGTACACCACCAACATCTTCGACTACTCGCTGGGCTTCCGCGGCGCGCTGACGAAGACGGTGAACTGGGACGTCCGCGGCAGCTACGGCGAGAGCGACCGCCTGCAGACCATCACCGGCTACGTGCTCAAGTCGCGCGTGCAGGATGCCCTCCTTGCCACCAGCAAGGACGCCTGCCTCAGCGGCAACGACGGCTGCGTGCCGATCAACCTGTTCGGTCCGTCCGGCTCGATCACCCCGGCGCAGGCTGCCTACACGCTTTCGCCCTCGACCACCGCAAACAACACCTCGCTCCTTCAGGTGCGTGGCCTGCTTTCGGGTGACTTTGGCCTGACCGTTCCGAGCGCAAGCGAGCCGATCGGTTTCGCGGCCGGTGCGGAGTACCGCAAGTACAAGGCGGTCCAGATCTCCGACACCCTTTCGAAGACCCCCGGCGAACTGGGCGGCGCCGGCGGCGCTGCGCCGGATATCGACGGCGGCTACAGCGTTTGGGAAGGCTACGGCGAACTTGTCGCCCCGCTGGTTTCGGACAAGCCCTTCTTCAAGAGCCTGACGGTCGAAGGCGGCGTTCGCTACTCGAGCTACAAGGTACGCGACGGCAAGAAGACCGACACCTGGACCTACAAGCTCGGTGGCAGCTGGGAGCCGGTCGAGGAGCTCAAGCTGCGCGCCAACTACTCGCGCGCCGTTCGTGCCCCGAACATCGCCGAGCTGTTCACGCCCAACACCACGGGCCTGACCAACCTTGCGCAGGATCCCTGCTCGGGCGTCAAGCCGCTCAACAACGCTGACCTGAGGGCCGTCTGCCTTGCGCAGGGCGCTCCGGCCAACTCGATCGGCCAGATCCTTGATCCGACTGCGGCTCAGGCCAACATCACGTCCGGCGGTAACCTCAACCTGAACCCCGAAAAGGCGACGACCTACACGATCGGCGCGGTGATTCAGAACCTGTCGTTCCTGCCCGGCTTCTCGGCCTCGGTTGACTACTACAACATCAAGGTCACCGATCAGATCGGTACGCCGCTGCCGGCCGACCTCATCAACGCCTGCTTCGGCAGCGTTACCGCGGCCAGCGCCACGGACCCGGCTTGCACCATCATTCGCCGCGATCCTTCGACCGGTGGTCTCGACGGCAGCCCGGCGACGACCAAGGGCCTCTTCGGCGGCCTCACCAATCAGGGCAAGCTGCGCACTGACGGTCTCGATGTCATCCTGAACTACAGCCGTCCGATCGGTTCGGTGAAGTGGACGATGAACACGGTCTGGAACCAGACCTTCCACTCGAAGTTCAAGGCGACCCCGACCGGCTACAACCGCGAATGCGTGGGCTTCTACTCGGTGAACTGCTCGTTCACCGGCTCGATCCAGCCCAAGCGCACGTGGTCGGTGCAGAACACCTTCACCTTCAAGGGCGGCACCGATCTGTCGTTCCTGTGGCGTCACCAGTCGGGCGCGCGGTTCGAGCCCTGCAATGCGGTCGAGCCTTGCACGCAGCGCGCCTTCAACGGCACGATCCCTGCGGACAGCGGCGCGCTCAGCGGCCAGCAGGTCAACTTCGGCAAGATCTATGCCTACGACTACCTCGACCTCACCACGCGCTTCAACGTCGATCAGGTCACCTTCACCGTCACGGTGCAGAACCTGTTCGACACGAAGCCGCCGATCGTCGGCAACACGATCGGTTCGACCAGCTACAACAGCGGCAACACCTATCCGTCGACCTACGACACGCTGGGCCGCCGCTTTGCAGTCGGCGCACGCGTGAAGTTCTGATCCCACCGGATCGCAACGCCAAACGAGGGGCGGGCAGCAATGCCCGCCCCTTTTTTGTGCACCCGCGTCCCGGGAGTTGACCTGAGCCCGTGCCGGAGTGATGGCAGGCGCATGGCCGAGGACCTTGAAACCGCAGCGCGTGCTGCCGCTTCCGCGCTAAACGCGGGCCGCGGCACCGCTGCCGATTGCACCACGCTGGGCTGGCACCGCGCGGTCTCCGGCGATCATGCGGGGGCGGCCGCGCTGTTCGAGCGGGCGCTGCAGATGAACCCGCGCGAAGTTGAAGCGATGGTCGGCCTTGCCGGGCTTCACCGCGCCGCCGGCCGCCTGCGCGATGCGGCGCTGCGCTGCGATGCTGCGATAGCCGCCGCCCCGGGCTACGCCGAAGCCTGGCTGGAACGCGCTTATGTCATGGCAGCAGGCGGCGTGATGGACGAGGCCAGGCGCTGCTACACCGAAGTCATCACCTGCGCGCCCGGCCACGGCGCAGCGCATGCCGGGCTCGCCGCGATCGCCGCGCGCGAGGGCGAGGCCGAGGCGGGGCGCCATCATGCGCGGGCGGCGCTGGCCAGTGACCCCGGCAACACGGGTGCCACCGCTGCGTTGGCCACCATCGAGCTCGAAGCAGGTGACGCGACCCTCGCACGCGATCTGGTCGAACCGGCCATCGCGCGCCTTGCAAACCCCTCGCCCGAGAGGATGGAACTGCTCCACGTGCTGGGCGATGCGTGTAATCGCCTGCGCGATGCGGCTGAGGCCTATACCGCTTATGCGCGCGCCAAGGCGGACTTCGCCGCGGTCCATGCGGCGACCTTTGCCGGGCGGCCGCCGCACCGCGAATTCATCGCAGGCGTCGCCGAAGGCCTTGCGGCGATGGATGTAAGCCGCTGGCCACCGGCACACCCAAAGCCCGCGTCACCGCCGCACCTCTTCGTGCTCGGCTATCCGCGCAGCGGCAATACCCTGCTCGAAAACGTGCTGGCCTCGCTTCCCGGCACCGCCGCAATCGAGGAAATGCCGACCTTGCGCGAGACCGAACTGGCGTTTCTGGCCGAGCCCGAGGGCCTCGCGCGCTTTGCCGGGCTCGATGAGGCGGCGCTGGCGCCATACCGCACGGCCTATTGGCAGCGCGCGGGCCAAGCGCTGGGCCGCGATCCAGGGGGCCTCGCGCTGATTGACATGGACCCGCTCAAAGCCATTCGCCTGCCGCTGATTGCGCGGCTGTTTCCAGCTGCGCGCGTCCTCTTGGTGCGCCGCGACCCGCGTGATGTGGTGTGGAGCTGCTTCCGCACCAGCTTTGCGCTCAGCAATGCAGCAATGGATTTCACCACGCTCGAAGGCGCGGCGCGGCATTACGATGCGATGATGCGGCTGACCGAGGCGGCGCTCGCCCAGCTGCCGCTGGCAGTGCACGAAGTGCCCTATCACCGGATGGTGCAGCAGTTTGACGCCACGACGCAGGACATCTGCGCCTTCGCCGACCTGCCATGGAGCGAGGACTTGCGCCGCTTCGACCGCACGGCGCGGGCGCGGGGGGTTTCAACCGCCAGCGCGCGGCAGGTGCGGCGCGGATTGTTTGACGGGACGCGGCAGTGGGAGCCTTACGCCGCCTATCTCGAACCCGTCATGCCGATCCTCGCGCCGTGGATCGAGAAGCTGGGTTACGCCTAGAATAGCGGGTGCGGCGCATCCATTGCGATGCCGGCTTGTTCGGCCACTTGTGCAGCCCAGGCACAGACCATCCCGATCTCCGTATCATGCGCGCCGCGTGCGGCGGCATATTCGGCGCGGCGCTGATCCGGCGTGAAAGCTTCGCCCGATTTGGAATGCCGGGTGAAAGCCGGGCCTGCTGCGATTCGGCTGATGGCATCGGGATCAAGCGCAAGACCGTAATGCGCCGCTGCTGCGGCCAGGGTGCACGCCGGTTCGCCGGTAAGCTGCTCCGAAGTCAAAGTGCGCAACCGCACCGGGCCGAGCCGCTGGGCGAGCGCGGCAAACAGCCGGTGCTGCGCCAGCCAGCCGACGGCAGCCACTTGCAGGTCGCTCTGGCGGAACACGTCTTCCGACCGGAGACCAAGCGGAGCGATCAGGCCGGCCTTGAGATAGCCTTCCATCAGTTCGCGCACCCATAGGCGACAGGGAAGGCCCTTGCGCACGACCGAGACCAGGAGGGTTTCAAGCGGCGCATAGAGGAACAGAGCGCGCGCATCGGGGGCGAGTGCCAAGAGCAATTCGGCAAAGGGATTGAGCAGGTTGGACGGCTTGACCACCACACTCTCGCCCGGGGCAAAGGGCCGCGCCAGCAGCCGCAGCGCCAGATCTGCCGCGCGGGCGACAGCGGCGGGCGGGGCACCGCGCGAGCGCATGCCCACCACATCGTTGAGGATCACCGGCTCGGACAGGCCCATGGCGACACCCGGCTCGGCCAGCGCCCGGGTGAGCAGAGTCGAGCCACAGAATGCGGAATGGAACAGCAAGCCGATCGGGCGCTTGCCGAATGCGGCCAGGAGCTGCGTGGCCGGGACATCGACCTGCGGCGGCATCGCGCCGAAGTGGGCCGTAAAGCCATCGTCGGTGAGGAAGGCCATCGCCGCATGGGCCTCGCGCGGGACGCGCGCGAAGCGCACCGCGTCCGTGCCGTCGACCAGGCGGTGGGCGAGCCATTCGGCATCGGCGGGATCGAATGCGGCGGACACCATTGCCGAGCCTTAGGGCCGGGATGCTGCGGCTGCAACGCCACTTGCCGATCCCGCGCGCGGCTGTAGACAATCCGCGGCATGACACCGCCACCGCCTTCCGCCCCGGCCGACCGGGCCAGAGCACAAGCCGCCAACGCCCGCGCGATGGCCGCGCTCAGGGCCGGCGATGCGCCCGCCGCCATGCTTGCCGCGCGCGAGGCGGCCGAGGCCGATCCGCAAGCGCTCTCGCTGTGGATCAACCTCGCGCTCGCCTGCCGCCTGGGCGGCGATACCGCGGGCGAGCGGCAAGCGCTGGAGCGCGCGCTCGATCTCGACAGGCTGGACTTTACCGCGCAGCTGCGCATGGCCCAGCTGCTCCAGCGCGCAGGCGAGGAGACCAAGGCGCTGATCGCATGGGACGGCGTGCACCAGCTCGCGCAGCACTATCCCGGCCTCCCCGATCCCGTCCGTGCCGAACTGGCCGCGGGCGCAGCCTATTGCGCCGATCTGCGCGCGCGCATCGCCGTGGCGACGCGGGCCGCCCTGACCGCCGATACGACAGATCGCGATGAGACCGAACGCCGCCGGATCGACGCCTTTGCCGGGATCGCGCTCGGCCAGCGGCGCATCTATCAGAACGAATGCGCCGGGCTGCACTACCCGTTCCTCCCGGCCGACGAGTATTTCGACCGCCGCCATTTCCCGTGGTTCGAGACACTCGAAGCCGAGGCCGGGGCAATCCGCGCCGAACTTGACGCGCTTCTGGCCGAGTCGGGCGAGGCGATCCGCCCCTATGTGCGGATGGAGCCCGGCAGCCCGGAAAACAAATGGACGGCGCTCGATGGATCGCTCGACTGGTCCGCGTGCTTCCTGTGGGAATACGGCGTGCCCAATGCTGCGGTGATCGAGCGCTGCCCGCACACCGCGCGGGTGCTCGAAAGTTTGCCGCTTGCCCGCATTCCGGACCGCGCACCCAATGCGTTCTTCTCGATCCTGCGACCGCGCAGCCGCATCCCGGCGCATACCGGCGTCACCAACACCCGCGCGATCGTGCATCTTGCGCTCGATGTGCCGCCGGGCTGCGGTTTCCGGGTCGGCGGCGAGACGCGCGAATGGGTAGAGGGCAAGGCCTTTGCGTTCGACGATACGATCGAGCACGAGGCGTGGAACAACAGCGATGCGCGGCGCGCGGTGCTGATCATCGATGCCTGGAACCCGCACCTCAGCGTACGCGAATGTGCCGCGATCTCGGCCTATTTCGCGGCCAGTGACGCGGCGCTCGGCTAGGGCGCGTAGCCTTGCGGGCGAAGGCCCGGCAGGCTAAATTGGTGCTCGTTTCGACATCAGAGGACACCAGCGCATGCCCGCGTCATTCCTGTTCGCCCTTGCTGCCGCCACAGCTGCCGCGAGCGCGGAGGCCCCTGCGGCGTCTCTTCCTGCGCTCGAAAAGGATCCCACCGCGATGTCGCAGTCGGAAATCCGCGCGTTCAACGCCGGGCGCCCGGCCAGCGATCCCGACTTTATTCGTTGCCGCCGCACCGAAGAAACCGGCTCGCTCGTGCGCAAGACCTTCATCTGCCACACGAAACAGCAGTGGGTCGAACTGGACCAGCAAGGTAACCAGACCGGACGCGATGTCTACGACGAGTTCGTCAGCAAGGCGACACGCACCTCCAATTGACGGCGTCTGGCACTATTGTGCGAGGCGAACAACCCGGATGAAAGCGCCCTTGTCGATCGAGGCGAGGTAGCTGCCCAGCGTGCCGCGCTTGATGCGGATGCCGATGCCGGGCTTGGCAAAGGTCGCGCCGCCATCGGTCTGCTTCCAGCGCGCGCCATCGGCCAGCGTGAAGATGGCAAGGCCGTCGGCGGTGTCGCGCACCGCTGTGATGGTGCTGTCGATTTCCTTCACGTCATCACTGTCGCGCTCTGCTCCGCCGAACAGCTTGAGCTTGGGCAGGGTAAATCCGAAGAGCCCCTTCTTGGTCTCGCGAATGGTGGCGCGGTCGGCGACCACGATGTCTTCCTTCTCGCGCGCGGCGGCGAGCGCGGCGACGCTGCTGTCGTAGCAGGCCAGGCGTTCGCTGTCCGATGCCAGCGCCCGGCAATTGACCACCGCTTCAAACACCGGCGGCAGTTCCTTGGGCAGATCCTGCTTGTTCTTGGCAGCCGCAGGTGCGGCGAAGAGCGCCAAGGCCGCAAGGGCAAGGCCCGGGGCAAGACGGGTCAGCGTCGGACGCAGCATGGGGTTCTCCTCTCCAATGGCCCTCTTCTGGCCCTAAGCGTTCTGGCCTTATGCGCGCGCGGCGCCGCCGAGGTCAATCGAGCCGCGGCACCCTCCGCATCCATCGGCCATGCCCGGATTGCCACGCACCTTGTTTTTGCGGCGGCGGTAACCATCTGGGCGCATGGTACGAACATGACTGCGATCCCCGGTGTGTCCTGGTTCACATCAGGTCGGGGTTTGCAATGCTAGAGCCTGTGCCGGAAGCCGTGCTTCCCCCGCGGGACAGGAATGAGAGACCCTCGATGACACTTTTCGGCAAGGATTTCGTTCGCTCGCTCGTGCTCGGCTTCGCGCTCGGCTCGGGCGCGATGGTGCTGACATTCGGGGTGCAGCCAGCGCAGGCGCAGGTGCCCGCCGTGCATGCAGCAGCGCAGCGATGATCCGAGCGCGCATCGCCCTCGCAGCGCTTGCCGCATTGCTCGCCACCGCCTGCCTGCAGCCGGCGCAGGCCGAGGCGGTGGTTTCCGCGCCCGAAGCGGTGGTGAAGGCGAAGGAAGCCAAGGGGCTCAAGACTGCGGTGTTCGCGGGTGGCTGCTTCTGGGGCATGGAAGCCGTGTTCAGCCACGTGAAGGGCGTCTCCAGCGTGGTTTCCGGCTTCGAAGGCGGCAAGCGCGCTGACGCGCATTACGAGACGGTCAGCGCGGGCACGACCGGCCATGCCGAGGCGGTGCGGATCACCTACGATCCCGCCGTGGTGCGCTACGACCAGTTGCTTCAGGTGTTTTTCTCCGTGGCGAGCGATCCCACCCAGCTCAACCGTCAGTATCCCGATACCGGCACCCAGTACCGCAATGCGATCGTACCGCAGAGCCCGGAACAGACGCGCGTGACGGCGGGCTACCTTGCCCAGCTCAAGGCGCTCAACCTGTGGAAGCGCCCGATCGTGACGGCGGTCGAGCCCAATCGCGGGTTCTTCGCGGCGGAGGACTATCATCAGGACTTCGCGCTAAAGAACCCGGACCATGGCTATATCCGCATGTGGGATGCGCCCAAGGTGAGCGCGCTCAAGCGGGTGTTTCCGGGACTGTGGAAGCCTGATTTCACCCGCGGGTGAGGTCAATGCGCGCCGCTCAATTGCGCTCGGGCGCCTGACGGCGTATTTCGCGAATCATGGCGGGGCATCACAAGCATCACGATTTTGCAGGCGACATGCTGGTCGACGCGGCACGCGGCGCGCTGACCGCGGCAGGCGAGCAATGGACCGACATGCGCAGCGACGTGTTCGAAGCGCTGGCGGCCCATGAAAAGCCCGCCTCGGCTTATGACATTGCCGAAAGCGTGGGGTCGCGCCGGGGCAAGCGGGTCGCGGCCAACAGCGTCTACCGCATCCTCGATCTGTTCGTGCGCACCAATCTCGCGCGCCGGGTGGAAAGCGCCAATGCCTATGTCGCGAACAGCCATCCCGGCTGCCACCACGACTGCATCTTCCTGATTTGCGATGTCTGCGGCGAAGCGACTCACCTTGACGACGATGCGCTCACCGGCGCGCTGCGCGATGCCGCGCACCGTGCGGGCTTTGCGGCGGTACGCCCGGTGGTGGAAATCCGCGGGTGCTGCGGGGCGTGCGGCGCCGAAGCTGCCTGAACTGCTCAGGTCTTGTCGAACTGGGTCAAGCTCAGCACGTTGCCATCAGGGTCCTTGAACCAGACAAGCCGAGCGCCGCCGCCGCTCCATACGCCCTGTTCATCCTGGCCCATGCCTTCGTAGATCAGCGGTGCGATTCCCGCTGCTGTCAGCGCGGCAAGCGCGCTGTGGATATCGGCGACTGTCCAGCCCAGCACGGTATGCTCCGATGCCGCAAACCCGGGCACCGTGGTCAAGCGCAGCGCCGTGTCCGCGCCCAGTGCGAATGTGACGGCATAAGGTTCTTCGCCCAGGACCGGAAGTCCCAGCACATCGCGATAAAATGGCAGCGCCAGCGTGCGGTCAGTCGTCAGCACGAAGCAGCAAGGTTTGGCATCTGCTGGCAAAGGCATGAGCTCTCTCCACCATGTGGCGCGGGCGAATCGCGCGTTGATAGCAGCATATGGCAAGGGTCGCGGCGCCGCAGGTGAATTTTCCCTTCACAGCGGGTTCGACAGTGTCGATTCAAGGGTGTAAGACAGCCCGATGTCAAAACTGGTTACGCCGCTGCTCGATACGGTCGATACGCCTGACGACCTTCGCAAGCTCCAACCTTCGCAGCTGCGCCAGCTCGCTGACGAGCTGCGCGACGAGATGATCGCCACTGTCGGCCAGACCGGCGGGCATCTGGGCTCGGGGCTTGGCGTGGTCGAACTGACCACCGCCGTGCACTATGTGTTCGATACCCCGCGCGACCGGTTGATCTGGGACGTGGGCCATCAGGCCTATCCGCACAAGATCCTCACCGGCCGCCGCAGCCGCATGCGCACCTTGCGGCAGGGCGGCGGGCTGTCCGGCTTCACCAAGCGCAGCGAAAGCGACTACGATCCGTTCGGGACCGCGCATTCCTCGACCTCGATTTCCGCCGCGATCGGCTTTGCCGTCGCCAACAAGCTCAAGGGCCAGCCCGGCAAGGCCATTGCGGTCATCGGCGACGGCGCGATGAGCGCGGGCATGGCCTACGAGGCGATGAACAACGCGGCAGAAGCGGGTAACCGCCTCGTCGTGATCCTCAACGACAACGACATGTCGATCGCGCCGCCGGTGGGCGGGCTTTCGGCCTATCTCGCGCGCCTCGTGTCCTCGCGCCCGTTCCTCGAGCTGCGCGGAATGTTCAAGGCGATCTCGCGCCGCCTGCCCGAACCGCTGCACAAGGCCGCCCGCAAGACCGACGAGTTCGCGCGAGGCATGGCGATGGGCGGCACTTTGTTCGAGGAACTGGGCTTCTACTATGTCGGCCCGATCGACGGGCACAGTCTCGATCAGCTGATCCCGGTGCTCGAGAACGTGCGCGATGCCGCCGAGGGGCCGTGCCTCGTCCATGTCGTGACGCAGAAGGGCAAGGGCTATGCCCCGGCCGAGAACGCGGCGGACAAGTACCACGGCGTGCAGAAGTTCGACGTGATCACCGGCGAGCAGGCCAAGAGCGCGGCCGGTCCGCCGAGCTACACCGGCATTTTTGCACAGGCGCTGATGGCCGAGGCCGCGCGCGACGAAACAGTTTGCGCGATCACTGCGGCGATGCCTTCGGGCACCGGGCTCGACAAGTTCGCCAAGGCCTATCCCGAGCGCCTGTTTGATGTCGGCATTGCCGAGCAGCATGCGGTGACATTCGCCGCCGGGCTCGCCGCGCAGGGGATGCGCCCGTTCTGCGCGATTTATTCAACCTTCCTCCAGCGCGCCTACGACCAGGTTGTGCACGACGTTGCGATCCAGAACCTGCCCGTGCGCTTCGCGATCGACCGTGCCGGGCTGGTCGGCGCGGACGGCGCGACCCATGCCGGTTCGTTCGACGTGACCTATCTGGCGACTCTGCCCAACATGGTTGTGATGGCCGCCGCCGATGAGGCCGAGCTCATCCACATGGTCCATACCGCGGCTTGCCACGACAGCGGGCCGATCGCATTCCGGTATCCGCGCGGCAACGGCGTCGGCGTGCCGCTACCGGCGGTGCCGGAACGGCTGGAGATCGGCAAGGGCCGGGTGGTGCGCGAAGGCACCAAGGTGGCGCTGCTCACGCTCGGCACGCGTCTGGCAGAGGCGCTCAAGGCGGCCGACCTGCTTGATGCCAAGGGGCTTTCGACCACGGTTGCGGACTTGCGCTTTGCCAAGCCGCTCGACGAGGCGCTGATCCGTCGGCTCATGGCCTCGCACGATGTGGTCGTGACGATCGAAGAAGGCGCGATTGGCGGGCTCGGCGCGCATGTGCTGACCATGGCGAGCGACGAAGGACTGACCGACGCGGGGCTGCGCATCCGCACGATGCGCCTGCCCGACGTGTTTCAGGATCAGGATGCGCCCGACAAGCAGTATGACACCGCCGGGCTCAATGCCCCGCAGATTGTCGATACGGTGCTGAAGGCGCTGCGGCACAACAGCGCAGGGGTGCAGGAAGCGCGCGCCTGAGGCGCGCGCGCTTCATTCAGTACGGCTGGAGCCAGAGCCAGAGCCCGGCGTGGATCATCGCGACCTTGAGGTGCAGCCAGGTCAGCAGCATCCAGAGCGGAACTGCGCCCGCCCAGTAGAACCCGAGCTCGCCGAACGCGGAGGGATTGGGCAGGAACGGGGTGCGCTTCATCCACATCCGCCAGTCAGGCCCGTAAAGCGCAAGCTTCTTGGCATCCTGCCCGCGTGAGCCGATCACCGCGAGCGCCATGACGCCGCCGGTCAGTAGCAGGGTGCGCAGGCTTGGCGCCACCAGAATATGCGCCGCGCCCCAGAGCGTGAAGGCCGACATCATCGGATGGCGGGTGACCTTGAACACACCGTGCGGCAGGCGGGTCGAAAGGCCCGAAACATCGGTGCCTGCCAGCGCCGGATTGCCAACGAACGAGGCCAGAAACAACGCGGAAGCGACAAGCGTGAGCAGCGAGGCAAGCACCCAGGGCACCAGCGCCTGACCATCCCAGAGCTGCGGCCCCGCCGGCGCCTTGCCAAAGGCGATGATCGCGCCGCTGAAAGTGACCAGTGAGACGAGCGAATAGACACCGAGAAAGCCGCCCTGCCCGAAGAGGCGGACGAGCGGGCGGCGCAAGGGATGCGACATCAGCAGATGCGAGCCCACGAAGGCAAACATGCCCAGAGCCAGCAATAGAGTGGCAGTATCCATGGTTTCGGTTCCTCCCCCAGTCATCGTCCCGGCGTCGCGCTGCCTGCATGATCGCACCATCCCACAGGCCTCGGGCCCAATGATCCTTCGTTGGGCTGCGCTCTAAGCGGCACAACCTTGACAGGGGATTTACCAAACAACTCGGCTACACGTCGATGAATATCGCCATTTCGGTGCAAGTTTCCGGTAAAAGCACTTCTTTCACTTCACGCCGTGCATCAGCCGCTTCATCGGCACCGAAAGCACCAGGAGGATCACACCGATGCCCATCGCCCAGAGACTGATGGTCGTGAATGTGCTGGTGTAGGTCTCGAGGCTGACTCTCAGGTTGGTCACCTCACCCCCCACCGTCTCCACGCTGGCATTGCCGGCGATGATACCTGCGACGTACTGCGCAAAGGCGATCGAGAGGAACCAGGTGCCCATCATCAACCCGACAACGCGCGCGATCGAGAGCTTGGTGACCATCGACAGGCCAACGGGCGAAATGCAAAGCTCGGCCATTGAGTGGATCAGATAGAGCCCGGCCAGCCACCACAAGCCGACCTTGTAATTCGCGTCCGCAAACTGGGCTCCCCAGACGAGGAGCAGGAAGCCCGCGCCGACGCCGACGAGCGCGATGCCGAACTTGACCGGGATGCCCGGTTCCAGACCCCGTCTTGCCAGCGCGCCCCACAGCATCGAGAACAGCGGCGCGAGCAAGACGATGAACAGCGCGTTGAAAAACTGTGTCTGGCCCGCCGTTATCGAGAACAGGCCGAACACGCTCATGTCGGTGTTGCGGTCCGCAAAGAGAGTCAACGAGGAGCCGGCCTGCTCGAACAGCGACCAGAATACCGTGTTGAAGGTGATCAGCACCATGGCCGCCACCATCATCTCGAACTCGCGTTTGTCACCGTTGAAGAACGACCAGATCAGGATGCAGGGCACCGCGAGCACAAACGTGCCGAACATGATCTTGCCCATGATCGGCAGGCTCATGATGTAGCCGATGATGCCGCTCTCGGCCGGCGGCTTCACATAGGCCATGAGATTGGCGAACAGGAGGTAAGCAAGCGGGATCGCCGCTATGGCACCAAGATAGACCAGCATGTCGCGCGAGGGGTTCGCCCCGGCCGGACGTTCACCATAGCCGTCGAGCTTGCCGCCATCGAACTGGAACAGCAGCCACGAGACGGCCATGCCCGCGGCGGCCAGCGCGAAGCCCGCCCACCAGCCGAGCCCGCCCCACGAGCCCATGCCCACCGCCAGCAGCGGGCAGAGGATCTGGGAGAACAGCGAACCGAGATTGATGCCCATGTAGAAGATGGTGAAGCCCGCATCGCGCCGCCGGTCGCCCTGCTCGTAAAGCTCGCCTACGATGGTCGAGATATTCGGCTTGAAGAAGCCGTTCCCCACCGTGACGAAGGCAAGGCCGACGATCAGCAGGAACGTATAGAGCGGATTGCGCTCCCCGCCCGGCTCGAAACCGCCCGCCGCGATGTGGCGCGCCTCGCTGCCGTCCGCGCGCAGCAGCGAGACCGACTTGTCCTCGTTGCCCTTGATTCTGAGCGAAGCGCCCTGATCGATGACATACTGCTTGCGCGCATCGCCGCTGCCCTCGACCGTCACTTCATAGCGCTGGCCCTCGATCACCGCGAAGGGCTTGGCCGCGCCGCCGGTGCTCGAGAAGCAGAGCACAACATAGCCAAGGCTCATCAGGATGGCGCCGAACTTGACCGAGCGCTTCGAGCCGAGGAAGCGGTCAGCCATCAGGCCGCCGATCAGCGGGGTGAGATAGACCAGCGCGTTAAAGCCGCCGTAGAGCCCGGTGGTGGTGGTGTCGCTGAACAGGAAGTGCTGCGCCAGATAGAGCGTGAGCAGCGCGCGCATGCCGTAGTAGCCGAAGCGCTCCATCGCCTCGGTGGTGAAGAGCCGCGCTAACTGCGCCGGATGGCCGAACCATGAGGCATCGCGCTTCCCCTCGAGCGGCAGGGCGGCGTCTGCGGCCCCAAGCGGTTCTGTCATGGCGTGGCTGTGCTCCCCGGGCAATTTTTGCAACCTTGTCGGCATGATTAGCGCTTTGCCGCGCCTTGGGAAGATTCTTCTCGCAGTTTTCCAAGCGCTTCGCAGCGGCTTGCGGTTTCGTGCGCGGGACCGCGGCGGGAGCTGGTCCGGATTGTGCCAGAGCAGCGGCCTCACGAAACTTTGTTTCGCACGATTGCGTGACCCGCTGTATTATGGCACTGCATCACCCATGGCACCGCCAAGCTCTTTCGCCGGTCGGCCGGTCTACCTCAAGCTGCGCGACCAGATTGCGGCGGCCATTCTCGACGGCACTTTTGCCGAAGGGGCCATGCTGCCTTCGGTGCGGGCCTATGCCGCGGCGGAAGCCGCCAACCCGCTGACCGTGGCCAAGGCCTACCAGCAGTTTCAGAGCGAAGGGCTCGTGGTCGTGCAGCGCGGGGTCGGCATGTTCGTCGCGCCGGGTGCGGCAGAGGCACTGCGAGCGCGTGAACGCGAGGCGTTTCTGGTGAGCGAATGGCCCGAAATCCGCGCGCGCATGCGGCGGCTGCATCTGGACCCGGCGCGGCTTCTCGCCGAGCCCGAGCGGGCCTGATCCGGCCCCTCGCGCTAATCCCTTGCTGTATAATGATTGTATGTTGCCGCCCGGCCCGCGCTCTGGCACTATCCCGCTCGCTCCAGCGGACCGGGACTCGCCCGGAAGGAGCATAGTCGGCCGTACGGACCAAGCCCAAAGGGCGCCCGTGCTCTCTGACTGGAAAGTAGGGGGGAAGCGGATGATCCGTTCCGAATTGTTGCAGGCGCTTGCCAAACAAAGCCCGGGCATGCGTGGCGAAGAGATCGAGCGCGTTGTCGACGTGTTTTTCGACGAGATCGCCAAACGGCTGGCCGAGGGCGGCCGGGTGGAGCTTCGGGGCTTCGGCGCGTTTTCGACGCGCGAGCGCGATGCCCGCAAGGGGCGCAATCCCCGCACTGGCGATTCGGTCGAGGTGCCGGGCAAGCGCGTTCCCTATTTCAAGCCCGGCAAGGACATGCGCCTCAGGCTCAACGCCGAGTAGGCACGTCCCGTTTCATTCCCCATCGCGCCGGACCTGGTTCCGGCCGTTGCCCTGTGCGCGGCGCTGTGCCATCGCCGCGTCGGTGCCTTTCATGTGCGGACGTGGCGGAATGGTAGACGCAGGGGACTTAAAATCCCTTGAGCTCAGCTCGTGCGGGTTCGAGTCCCGCCGTCCGTACCAGCACAAGACCCTCGACGGATGGCGCGATCGGCCCGCCGCAATGCGGGCTCCATCCGCCGCAGGGCAATAGGCCCCCGTCAAGGTAACGATATCTGTTCCATCTGGGTTAATACACTCGGCGCAATGCGACCTGACCCAGCAGGAGACGGACCATGGCGGTCATCAAGGGCACGACCAAAGCTGAGACGCTGAAGGGCACTGCGCAAGCGGACCAGATGACCGGGCTCGGCGGAGCCGATATTCTGCGCGGGCTCGGCGGCAATGACATTCTCGATGGCGGCACCGGCAGCGACACGTTCTACGGCAGCACCGGCGATGACACCTACATCGTCGATTCCGTGAGCGACAGGATTGTCGAACTGGCGGGCGAGGGTACCGATCTCGTCAAGGCGGGCGTGAGCTTCTCGCTGGGCCGCTATGTCGAAAACCTGCTGCTCACCGGTTCTGCGGCCATCAACGGGACGGGCAATTCGCTCGCCAATACGCTGACCGGCAACGGCGGCAACAATACGCTCAGCGGGCTCGGCGGAAATGATAGCCTGAGCGGCGGCGCAGGCATGGATCGGCTGGTTGGCGGTACAGGTATGGACACGATGACCGGCGGCGCCGGCACGGACCGGTTCGTGTTCGATGACGGCGATTTCGCGAGCAGGACTTCGACCGGCGCCGACGTGATTGTCGACTTCACCGCAGGCGAGAAGATCGACCTTGCCTTGGTTGACGCGGTGAGCAGTTCGACACCCTACAACGAACCGGGCGATCAGGCGTTCGTGTTCATCGGCCACAACCGCTTCCACATCGAAACGGGGCAAGAATTGCGCTATGACGTCTCGGGCGGTAACACTTATGTTTACGGTAACGTCAATGGCGATGCGACGGCCGATTTCTGCATCAAGATTCTTGGTGTGCACAACCTGACATCCAGCGATTTCGTTCTCTAGCTGGCGCGCGGGAGGCGCTTCGATTTCATGTCCGCATCGAATCCTGTATCGCGCCGGAGCGTTGTGGCCGGCTTGGCCGGGGCGGCTGCCCTGGCCGGGTTCTCCACCCCCGCCGAGGCCGCAGCCTCGCTCGATCTGGCAAAGTATCGCGGCAAGGTGGTCTATGTGGACTTCTGGGCTTCGTGGTGCGGCCCGTGCAAGCTCTCGTTCCCGTTCATGCAGCAACTCGCCGCGCGGTATCCGGCCGGCGATCTTGCCGTGATCACCGTCAACGTCGATCGCCAGCGGGCGGCAGCCGACCGGTTCATGCAGCAGGTCCGCTCCAGCCTGCCGGTGATCTACGATGCGGCGGGCGATCTGGCGCAGGCGTGGAAAGTGGCCGATATGCCGACCTCGCTGGTGTTCGACCGCAAGGGCGCGATGCGCTTCCGCCATCAGGGCTTCTTCCCCGGCAAGGTGCGCGAGTACGAAGGGCATATCGCCCAGCTCGTGCGCGAGGGCTGACATCATGCGCCGGCTTCGCCTCGTCATCCTCGCCGCGCTGCCGCTGCTCGGCGCTTGCACGCATATCGGCGCACAGCCGTGGCAGCGCGATGTGCTGGCGCGCAAGTCGATGCAGCTGGGGCGTGAGCCTGCGATCATGGCTTTCGACGAGCACACCTATTTCAGCAAGGAAGCGGCCTCTGGCGGGCGCAGCTTCGATGGCGGGGGCTGCGGGTGCAATTGAACCCGGGTGGGCTTGCCGCAACACTGGGGGTGCTGGCAGGCGCATTGCTGGGAGGTCCGTCGGTCGCGGCGCAAGCAGACCCAGGCGGCGCCAATGCCTATGACCAGACGGCGAGCGAGGTCGGCACTGTGGTCGCCGACACCGCGCTGCTGGTCTATCAGGAAGACGATGACCGTGTCCGTGCGGTCGAGACCACGGCCGGGCTGACCTGGAATGCCGCCAGCGGGCTCGTCGTCTCGGGCAAGTTCATTTACGATTCGCTGACTGGGGCCACGCCCAACGGGACCGTCCGTTCACGCTTTGCGCAAAGCTTCTATCCGCCGCGCAAGCCGCGCGCGATTGGCGGCGGACTGGGCACCAATCCTGATTCGCAAACCGGCGCGTCCGGGCGCTACACCGTGGCGCCGAACCGGCTCCCGGTGGACAAGGGGTTCAAGGACACCCGCAAGGCCTTTGATCTTGGCGTGACACTGCCGCTGACCGACGGGCTCAAGCTCAGTCTCGGCGGGGCCGGATCGTATGAAACGGACTTCACCTCCTATTCGGCGCGCGCCTCGCTCGCCAAGGACTTGTGGAATCGCAACACCACGCTTTCGCTAGGCTTCAACTACGAGCACGACACCGTGCGGCCGATCGCCGGGGTGCCCCGCGCGCTGTCGTTCATGGGGGACGCGTTCGTCGGGACGAAGCGGAAGAAGTGGATCACCAGCCTGGTCGCGGGGGTCACCCAGGTGCTCACCCCGAACTGGCTGGTGCAAGTGAACTACAGCTATGGCGACAGCCGCGGCTACCACACCGATCCCTACAAGCTGTTCAGCCTGATCGACAGCGCCACCGGCGATCCGTTCTACACGATCTACGAAAAGCGGCCCCGGCGGCGAGAGCGCAATAGCGTCTATGCCGCCACCAAGTTTGCGCTGGGCTCGGCGGTGACCGATGCTTCGGTGCGCTGGTATCACGACAGCTGGGGCATCACGGCGATGACTTATGCGCTTTCGGAGCATGCGCCGGTGGGCCGCGCCGGCTATGTCGAGCCGGGCCTCAGGTTCTACCGCCAGACCGCGGCGCGCTTCTTTGCGCCCTACCTTGGCATCGATGTGCCCACGCCGGCCTTCCTCAGCGCCGATAGCCGGCTGTCGCGGTTTCGTGCCTGGACTTTTTCGCTCAAGGCCGGCGTGCACCTTACGTCGCGGCTGGAACTATATGGGGCGGCGGAACGTTATCTGCAGGAAGGCCTGCGCGTCGATCCCACCGCACCGGGCGTTCTGGCGCGGACGGACCTGTTTGCAGGCAGTCGTTCGACCAGCCTGATCAGCGGGCTGCGCTATACCTGGCGCTGAGAGAGTGAACTGCCGATGGTGAAGGCGATCAAACCGGCGGGTGTGCACAAGCACCGCTTCACCGCCATGGGCACGCCTTGCGAGGTGCAGGTGGAAACGCGGGACAGCCGGCTCGCCGGGCAGCTCGCCCGGATCGGCGAGGCCGAGGCGCGGCGGATCGAGGAAAAGTACACCCGCTACAAGCCGACCGGCGTGGTCTGGGCGATCAACAATGCCGGTGGCCAGCCGGTCGAGGTCGATGCGGAGACCGCCGGACTCATCGATTACGCCGGACAGGTCCATGCGCTGAGCCAGGGCCGCTTCGACGTGACATCGGGCGTGCTGCGGCGGGCGTGGAAATTCGACGGATCGGACCGCGTGCCCGAACCGGACGCGGTTGCCGCGCTCATGCCGCTGATCGGCTGGGGCAAGGTGGCCTGGGAGCGCCCGCACCTGACATTGCCGCCGGGCATGGAGATCGACCTCGGCGGGATCTGCAAGGAATATGCGGTCGACCGCGCGGCCATGGCGATCACGGCACAGAGCGATTGCCCCGCGCTGGTCAACTTCGGCGGGGACCTGCGCACCACGCACGCCAAGACAAGCGGACGCTGGGCGGTGGCGATCGAATCGCTCGATCCGGCCAAGGCTTCGGGCGGCCTTCTGCAGATTGGCGAGGGCGCCATCGCGACGAGCGGCGATGCCAAGCGGTTTCTGCTCAAGCAGGGCAAGCGCTACAGCCATATCCTCGATCCGCGCACCGGCTGGCCGGTGGAGGGCCCGCCGCGTTCGGTGACCGTGGCGGCGCGCACTTGTGTGCAGGCCGGCACGCTCTCCACCCTCGCCATGCTGCTCGGCCCCGAGGCCGAAACTTTCCTCAAGGCCGAAAACGCCGAAGCCTGGGTGCTGTGGTAACCGGGCCGCCGGCCCCCGGGTAACACCATGTCAAGGATCAGTGGGTTAGAAGCCTCACCGCATAGCGGAGCGTGCATCTCGCCGGAATTGGTCTGGCGGCATGTACGTGGGGAACAGGCTTGGCACAGGAACAGCGGCTGCCGGGAGAGACCCGGCAGGAAGAGATGGGTGCGTCCACCGGAGCGGAGCTTCGCGCCGCGCCGCGCTATGCCCTCCTGATTCGCACCGCCAAGATCATTGCCGACGGCCGCGAGTTTCTCTGCATCATCCGCGATGCTTCGGCGACCGGCCTCAAGATCCGCCTGTTCTGCGGGCTTCCCCAAGCGCGCGAGATGGCGATCGAAATGGTGACCGGGGATCGTTACCCGGTCGAACTCGTCTGGCAGGCGGACGATTACGCAGGCCTGCGTTTCCTCGAGAAAATCGATGTCGAGTGGCTGCTCGACGAAAGCCGGGGGACCTATCCCAAGCGCCAGGTGCGTCTGCAAATCTCGGCCGGCGGCGTGCTCCATTCCGGTGGCGAGGCTGTGCCGGTGGCGCTGCGCAACCTTTCCCAGCAAGGCGCCTGCGTGGAATGCGAGAAGTGGCTCCTGATGAACGAACTGGTGCGGATCGACACCGGCGTCACCCGGCCGCTTTATGCCAAGGTCCGTTGGCGCAGCCACCCGCGCTATGGTCTCGTTTTCGAGCACACCTTCAAGCTTGATGAACTGGCCCGGATTTCGGCGCCGCTCCAGTTCGTGCAGGCGCTGGAAAACCATGCCGCTGCGGGCGGCGAGGAGCAGTCTGCCAACCCGGCCTGACCGGGTCCCTCCAGCCATCGGTTTTCGCCCGATACGCTCGCCGCGTTAACTGTCTCTTAGCCATTTTCGTTCACTTCCCTTGCCAAGGCATGAACGCATCAGCGGGAGCAAGCGATGGGTAACGGTTTCACGGGGCTTCAGGCGGACAGCAGCGAATACGACGTCGATGTCGCGATCATCGGCGCAGGGCCCGCAGGCCTGACAGCCGGCTACCTCCTCTCAAAGCGTGGCCTCAAGGTTGCGATCATCGAGAAGGACACGCGCTATGTCGGCGGCATCAGCCGCACGGTGGAGCACGAGGGCTACCGATTCGACATCGGCGGCCATCGCTTTTTCTCGAAGTCGCAGCAGGTCGTCGATCTGTGGAACGAGATCCTGCCGGACGATTTCATCCAGCGTCCGCGGATGAGCCGCATCTATTACGAGGGAAAGTTCTACTCGTACCCGCTGCGCGCCTTCGAAGCGCTGCGCAACCTTGGCATCTGGCGCTCGACCACCTGCATGGCGAGCTATGGCTGGACCAAGCTGTTCCCGATCAAGGACGTGAAGAGCTTCGAGGACTGGACCAGCAACCAGTTCGGCAAGAAGCTCTATTCGATCTTCTTCAAGACCTACACCGAGAAGGTCTGGGGCATGCCCTGCAATGAAATGAGCGCCGACTGGGCCGCGCAGCGCATCAAGGGCCTTTCACTCGGCGCTGCGGTGCTCGATGGCCTCAAGCGCAGCCTCGGGCTCAACAAGCGCCCCAATGACGGCATGCAGACCAAGACCCTGCTCGAAACCTTCCGTTATCCGCGTCAGGGCCCGGGCATGATGTGGGAAGCTGCGCGCGACAAGATCGTCGCCGCCGGCAGCCATGTCCTCATGGGCCACGCGATGAAGCAGTTGGCAAGCGACGGCCAGGGCGGCTGGCGTCTTTCGGCGACCCGCGCCGAGGACGGCGGCGAGACGGTGATCCGCGCCCGCCATGCGATCAGCTCTGCCCCGATGCGCGAGCTTGCCGCGCGCCTACATCCGCTGCCGCAATCAACGCTGGAGGCAAGCCGCCTCAAGTACCGAGACTTCCTCACCGTCGCGCTAAAGATTCAAAGCGAGGACCTGTTCCCCGACAACTGGATCTACATCCACGACAGCAAGGTCCGCGTCGGCCGCGTGCAGAACTTCCGCTCGTGGTCGCCCGAAATGGTGCCCGACGAGAGCGTGGCCTGCGTCGGTCTCGAATACTTCTGCTTCGAGGGCGATGACCTCTGGGCCTCGAGCGACGAGGACCTGATCAAGCTGGCGACGAAGGAAATGGACATCCTCGGCCTCGTTGATCCCGCCAAGGTGATCGGCGGCGCGGTCGTCCGTCAGGAAAAGGCCTATCCGGTCTACGACGACGAATATGCCGCCAATGTCGCCGCCATGCGCCACGAGCTCGAAGCCAGCCACCCGACGTTGCACCTTGTCGGCCGCAACGGCATGCACCGCTACAACAACCAGGATCACGCGATGATGACCGCGATGCTCACGGTGGAGAACATTGTTGCGGGAACCCGCGTCTACGACATCTGGTGCGTGAACGAGGACGCCGAGTATCACGAGGCTGGCGACGAGGGCGCGCAGACCGCGATCCCCGCGCGCGCCGTGAGTGAAGACCAGGCCGCCGCTCTGGCTTCGGTGCGCGATGTCCCGACACGGATCGTGGCTGAAGCAGACGCCGGCAAGGGTAAGGACCGCGCCGCCGCCTGACCGGCACTTCCGCCCGCTGTCCGCGACGTTCCAGTGAACAGGACCCTGCCGTGACCGTGCTCGATATCGCTCCCATCCACCGCCTCCGGCAGATCGTGCTGGCGCGCTATATCCTCGCCAGCGTTGGTGCGCTGGCGGTGGATATGGGTACCTTTCAGGCCCTCCTCTCCGCCGGCATCCCCCCGGTCGGCGCTTCGGCGGTGGGCTATTCGATCGGCATCGCGGTCCACTGGATCCTGTCGAGCCGCAAGGTCTTTGCCGATCAGGTCGCGACCGGGGGCATCGCGCGAACCCGGCAGAAGGCGATGTTCGTCGTCTCGGCGCTGATCGGGCTGGGCGTCACCACGCTGATCGTCGGCGGGGCGAGCGCGGCCGGCGTCGATCCGCGTGTCGCCAAGCTTTGCGCCATCGTCGTCAGCTTCACCGTGACATGGCTCTTGCGCAAGCGCGTGGTGTTCCGCTGATGGCGACGCTCTACGCTGGCGGCGCACAGACCGCTGCGCCGACCGATTCGGTCACCGATCCTGCCAAGGGTGCGCGGCTCAGGGTGCTGGTCACCTGGGCCCTGCTCGCGCTGACGATGGTCCTCGTCAACTTCAAGCTCATCGCGACGCTGCGCTTTACCGATCCGGATGATGCGCTGCGCCTGCTGCAAGTGCGCGATCTGCTTGCCGGGCAAGCGTGGTTCGACGTCCACCAGTATCGCATCGCCGCGCCCGAAGGCGTCGCGATGCACTGGTCGCGGCTGGTCGATGTGCCGATTGCCGGCATGATCCTGCTGCTGCGCCCGCTGCTGGGCACGGCCGGGGCGGAATTCGTGACCGTGGTTGCTGTGCCGCTGCTGACCTTGCTTTGCGGCATGGCGCTGCTCGGCCGCCTCGCGGCACGCTGGTTCAACGATGAGGTCGTGGCGCTTTCGTGCCTGATGATCGGCCTTTCACCGCCGGTGCTGTGCCAGTTCACTCCGCTGCGGATCGATCACCACGGCTGGCAGATCGTGCTCGCGCTCGTGGCGCTGAGCGGGCTTCATGCCAGGGATGCGCTCAAGGGCGGCGCGGTGATCGGCCTCGCTTTGGCCGCTCTGATGTCCATCTCGATCGAGGGCCTGCCGCTGACCGCGCTGTTCCTCGGCATCTGCGCGCTGCGGGGCTTGCGTCTGCCCGCCGACCGCTTCGACTGGTTGTTTGCCGCCAGCCTCGGCTTGGCGCTGGGCAGTGCCGCGATTTTCCTCGGCACGCGCGGCACCTATGATCTTGCCACGCATTGCGATGCGATTTCGCCCGTGCACCTCGCCCTGTTTGCATGGGTCGCGGCGGGGGCTGCGGCGCTGCGCTTTGCGACGCCGCGCACGCTGGTCGGCCAGTTTGCGGCGCTTGGCGGCATGGGGCTCGGCGCGGCGGCCATCCTGTTCGGCGTTGCGCCCGAATGCCGGGGCGGCGCCTTCGTGATGCTCGATCCGCTGGTCAAGCGCTACTGGTACGATTCGGTCGCCGAAGGCATGCCCTTCTGGCACACGACCGCGCCGATGGCCGCCGCGATTGTCGCGGGGCCGCTGGTCGGGCTCTACGGCGTGTTCCGCCTCTGGCGCGAGGCCAAGGATGCGCCCACGCGCATGCTGTGGTTCGATCACATGCTGCTGCTCGCCGGCGCCTGGCTGATCGGCGTGATGGTCGCGCGCGCTTCAGCCACTGCGCTGGTCTTTGCCGCCGTGCCCGCTGCCGCGCTGATCCTGGGCTGGGTCTACTGGCTGCGCAGCGTGCCGATCCTGCCGCGCCTTGGCGGCTATGCTCTGGTGGTCTCGCTGCTCGCGCCGGGCCTGCCGGCAGTGCTCGTGATGGCCGCATTGGGCCCGGCCTCGGCCAATGTCGCATCGGGCGGGACGGTCCAGTCCATTGCCGGCATCAAGGTCGGCGCGATGGGCATCTCGAAATGCCGCTATGATGTGGCGGGCGCCGCGCTCAACAAGCTGCCTGCGACCGACATCTTCGCCCCGCTCGATATCGGGCCGGACCTGATCGTGAAGTCGCACGACCGCGTGGTCGCCACCGGCCACCATCGCGGCGCGTCGGGCATGCACGATGTGATCGCGGCCTTCATGGCGCCGGAGGCACAGGCCCATGCGCTGGTCCGCAAGCGCCATGCCAGCCTCATTGCGGTCTGCCCGGATATCTACGAACCGGCGGTCTACGCTACCCGCGCGCCGAAGGGCCTCATGGCCCAACTCCTCCACGGCAAGCCGCCCACGTGGCTCCAACCGGTGGACATCGCCCCGGGCTCACATATCCGCTTCTGGAAAGTCCTGAACTAGACGGGTTCGCGCAAGGTCACCCAGACCGGCGCGTGATCACTGGCCTTCTCGCGCCCGCGATAGGTCTTGTCGACCCCTGCGCCGACCAGCCGGTCCGCGAGTTCCGGCGAGAGCAATGCGTGATCGATGCGAAAGCCATGGTCGCGCTGCCAGGCGCCGGCCTGGTAGTCCCAGAATGTCCAGATGCCACCGCGCGGATGGTGCAGGTCGATCGCGTCGGTCCAGCCGTCATTGAGCAGGCGGCGATAAGCATCGCGCGATTCCGGCTGCATCAGCGCGTCGCTCGCCATGGCGCGGGTGTCACACACGTCCTTGTCCTCGGGGATCACGTTGTAATCGCCGATTACGAGCGCGGGCACTTCCTCCGCCGCAATCGCGGCCATGCGCGCGCGCAGCCGCTCCATCCAGCGCAGCTTGTAATCGAACTTGGGGCCAGGCTGCGGATTGCCGTTGGGGAGATAGATGCAAACCACGCGCAGGCCGAAGACATCGGCCTCCAGATAGCGCGAATGCTCGTCCTCCGGTTCTCCGGCCAGCCCCCGCTGCACTTCGACCGGCTTGGTCCCGTCAGCCAGAATGGCGACGCCGTTGAAGCCCTTCTGCCCGTGCCAGATCGCGTGGTAGCCGATCTTCTCGAACTCGGCGGCGGGGAAGTCCGCGTCCTGCGTCTTGATTTCCTGCAGGCAGGCGACCGAGGGGCGCG